>JACCDP010146386.1_pt1 | contig 55317 bp, 36 predicted proteins | sample 7445841 | NCBI WGS metagenome assembly JACCDP01 (sample SAMN15323441, study PRJNA562643) | freshwater metagenome | isolation source: river surface water | place: USA:Blue River Watershed | collected 2017-08-17 | reverse complement strand
CTTCCATTACTAGAAATATGTTCTTGATTTTGCATTCTTTTTCAGTTGTTAAGAATGTCTTAATTGCTGATAACTGAACTCTTGCTGCATCATTGATATCAAGAGTTCCACAGTCACTAGGAAGCATAACAACATTTCTAGCTTCATCTTGGTTTGCTAAAATGAGAGCTTTTTTGATTGCTGATTTTGTATCAGCTTCATTTACTAACCTACTCTCACCAGCGACAACAGCATGATAAACTTTTTGTGCCTTAACTTTAGTGTCACCAAAACCATTAGATGTAACATAAACTGTTCCCATCTTTATTGGTTTTGAAAATTTATCACACTCAGCTTGTATCCTTCCTCTTGACATTCTGTTTAGAAGAGGATCATCTATAGTAAGAGCAATATTTGTTGGGTATACAATAACGTCTGATTTAACTAAATATGGATTTTCAACTTTGTGTATACTTACTTTTGTTGATTCAAGAACAAGCTCTGGTTGTTTAGACTCTTCAATGACTTCTTTGATTGATTCTGGAGCTTGTGTTTGTAGTGAGAATGAGCAATTTCTTAAATTGCCTTGACAATCATTATTCCATTTTTCTTGCAAAACTGGAAAATCTTGTTTTAAGAAAAAAGAAATAATTCTTGGATTAGAAATCAATTTCAAAGTGCATTCTGATGACTGTAAATATAAAGGGCATTTTTCATCCATAATTCCTTTATACAGTCATAAATTTACACTGTGATATTGTATTGCTTGAGTAAACCCATTGTCTGTGGAGATTTTTTTATTCTTTCAGCAAAACTTGGATCCAATTTAGCATTTTTTGTTGCTTGCGATAATGCTTTTCCAATAGTTTGTTCAATTTGAGTAAACTTATCTCTTGGGACGCTTGTTTGATATTTTGACTTTATTCTAGAAACTATTTGAGACCAATTTTCTAAAGGTCTTGATAATAAATCATTACTGATATTTTGCGAAATGACAGGTAAAAGACTTGCAAATTGTTCGTTTTTTACATTCACATCGCCACCTGGGCTACTGAATATTTGAGCTATAGCATTGAATTGGTCTTCTGGCAATGAACCACGGCTTGCATAGTTTGCAATGTCTTCCAATGTTTGTTGAGCGTATTGCGCAGCAAGTTGTGGATCTTGCATAAGCTCTTGTTGTTCACGCAGTCCTAATCCATAAACGAAAGGTGTGTCTGGCCCTTCTTTTTGTATCGGTGATGTCTGATCTCTCACTAATCCTAAAGCACTGTCTGCTGGTAAGTTAAATATAGAATCAATTATTGGAATACCTGTCGATATATCACTAAAACCAGTTGTTGGAAGATTAGTAGCAAATATGTCATCAAACTGCGTTTGACCATACATTTGTGCGATTTTAACTAATCTTTCAAGCTTGTCCGCAGATTTGTAATATCCATTGCGATCAAGCTCTTTACATAAAAAAGTAAAACTTACTCTTTTCATACTTCATTACTCGGAGACACATTGAAATTTTGAGCTAAATAATCTTTAAGAGGTTTTGCTGCAACCAAATATTTGTTTATTGTTGCATTGATAGCTTCTTCTTTACTTTCTTTGCTTATATTTGGAGATTGATAAATTGCGTACACTTCTCTAAGAACAGTATTCATTGTCCATTGAGGCATTAATTTTTCAACAGTCTCAATCTCATTTTTTGATTGTTCAGATGCTTCTTGCGCAACTTTGACAAATCTATTTTTATTAGAAGCCACAGCAACATTAGGACTAGTATATTGTTCCATTCTTTTTCTAATACCAGGTCCTAAATTTGGATTGTCACTAAATCTGCTTTTTGCAATATCTGGATTCATTTGCAATTGCTGTGTCATTTGTCTCCTCATATCATCCGACACGACATTGTAAGCACCTTCAGAATGATATTGGTCGCCATATCCAGCTTTTTCTTTGGTTTCTAAAATTTTCTCAAATGCAGATGGGGCATACATTTCAGATCGCTTAGCTTCATCTATTGCCTCATACGCTTGAAACTCTAGAAAAACCTCACGCCAAAAAGTTGGGTCTGTCACTTGATCTAAAAGATTTGCATTTTTTTCTGCAAAAGACTGAAAAAAAGCCACTATGTTGCTAAACATTGTTTTAACTGCTGGCCCAAGTTCATTTATAAAATAAGCAATACCACCATATTTTGCAACTCTAGAACCAATTGTTTTAAAAAGTACTGGTAAAGCCTTTGAATTCTTAACTAAAATACCCATACCCTTTATTAATCCTGACAAAAATGCTGTTCTAACATTCGGGTCAATCATTGCAGCTAAAGCTAAATTTTCATTGAGTATTTCATCAACAGGAATGTCTTCTCCAAGCTCACCATTATATTGTCTAACAGGAGTAGTAGTTTCATCAAGTTGCATAAATGAACTATCTAAATTTGAAAGTGTATTAAGATCAATTGTTATTCCTTGACTTGCCATATTACTTACTGACTCATCAATAACTTGTTTAAAACCAGTGTCAAAACCTGGCAATTTTATTATTTCGCTGAGTATTCTGTCTTGAGAGTAAGCGTCATACAATACATTTGATAAATAATCAGAAAGAAGCCTTGCATTACTTTGATTGATTGTCACTAAATTTTCCATTTTTTATTCCTTCAAGTTATTTTTTCAATCTCAGTTTTGGATTAAAAAGTCGATCTATTGGATTGACAAAGTTGTCTATAGATTCTTGTAATTCTTTTGTATTTTCATTCAAGAAACTTTCAAATGTACTTACTATTTCTGCTACTTTTTCAATAAAAGTTTGCTTGTCAATTTTCCCAGAATTAACTTCTTTGACAAAATTTATTATTTCGTTTACTATTCTAATTTTTCTACCTTGTTTTACTGATATTGCTGGGTCTTCGGGATCTCTGATCGGTGTAGTTGGGGTAATGTTATAATCATCAATAAATTTTTTCAAAGTTTTGTGTGCTTGATGATATTCGGCCATTAAATTAAAAACTTGCTCTTTTTCTTGATCAGATAAAGTGGCAGGTAACGCTGCATATATTTTGAAAACCTTCCACAATGGGTTTTCAGGCATTTTCATAACAGCAATTTCATTTCTAATTTTTTCATACTCTGGATTCGAAGATGTTTTTCTTTTTGGGATGTCTGGCACATTGCTAAACGATATATATGTGGCTCCCTTAATTGCTGCTGAATGAGGAATAAGAGTTAAGACTTTATAACCTTTGCTTACAAAGAAAGCCTCAGCTTCAGCTTCATTTTTCTTTTCGCTATTTCTAATATAAAACTGATTTGCTGGTTCTACATTTACATAATAAAATGGACTTGCAGTTTTCTTAGTCGCAATTTTGCTAGGCTCTATATAAGTTTTTGCACCAAGAGGACTATCGTGAGGCATTATATTGATGGTTGTATAGCCTCTTCTGACAAAAATAGCTTGCATATCAGGCTGCTCATATCTGTCAAGTCTATTATCAATAAAAAAATCTTCTCCATCAGCTTCTACATAATAATATTTAGGAGCTAATGTTGCACTTAATATTTTCTTTGAGTTTGAACTATTGGTCTTGACAATATCTACAGCTTGCGAAATGATATTTTTATCTTCCATAATAAATATATTTCAATTTATGAAATTGCTCATCCTTCTAAAATATATTTAGATGGTTCTATAACTGTCTCTTTATTGACTTTAATCTTGATAGTTTCTTGATTGTTATTTCCTAAAAAATCAAATGCTGCGGAAGACAAAGACATTTTAACAATAGAATTTAAGGCTCTAGTGCCTGTTCCTGTTTTTATAGCTTTATTTATAACTTCATCAAAAAAATCATCATCAAAGTCTATCATTACGTTAGACTCTGCAAATAATAGTTGATTTTTCTTAACTGGACTGTCTTCTAATTCAGTTAAACAATAATGCATTTGTTCTCGTGATAATGGAACTAAAGGAACAATAGATTGTATTCTGCCAACAAATTCAGTTGACATACCATATTCAATGAGACTTTCTGATAAAATTTCATGAGAGGCATTATTGTAAATTTCATAAGTTTTAACTTGTTTATCATAATCATTTACAATCTCATTTCTAAATCCGATTTTACCTTCTTGCATCCCTAATTTTTTTGCAACTATCTGCTCAAGCCCATTATAAGCACCACCAAAGCAGAAAAGAATTTTAGAAGTATCTACAACTACTGGAGGACTATTTTGCTCGCCAATAACATTTGAATTTATTTTTACTTTTTTGCCTTCAATAAGTTTGAGCAATGTACTTTGTGTTGAATAATGAAAACTCTCAAGTCGTGTACCAGTATTGTTAGCACTCGCCAACTTATCAATTTCGTCAATAAAAACAACACCTTTTTCAGCTAATGAAGACTCTGCGTTAGCCTTTATGAAAAGTTCTGTTATGACACTATCAGCATCAGATCCTTGAAAACCAGTTGGAGAGAAAGAAGTTGCATCTCCTGACACAAATGGGACTTCTAAATATTTCGATATTGTATTAACAATAAGCGTTTTTCCCGATCCTGAAGGTCCCAAGAAAAGAATGTTCTGCTTATCATTTGAGTTATTTTGAATATTGCGCATATGTTCAAATACTGCAATACTAATTCTCTTTTTTGCCTCAGACTGCCCAACTACTTTTTTATTTAAGTTTTCATATAAATCTTTGGGAGAGATGTGCCTATACTTTTTGCTATCTACCGTAAACAAGAATTTTTTTGACAATGGAGCAATTTCTGCAAGTCTCATTTTTAAGTCCATTACAGAAGCTTCATTATCACAAGCTGAAATCATAGAAATGACATTTTGATGTATTTGTAGTTGACCAAACTTGTTTCCAGTTATATAACTTTTGTAACACGCATCACACAAATGCATCTTTACAAGTCTGTTTGCAAATATTTCAATTTCACCAAGTACGTCTTTCGTAGCCTGTCTATTACAAAAGTTGCATGATAAACTATCTAATTGTCTCAAAATGATTTCTCCCTCCTAACATTATACATTATAGGCAGGATTTAAGTGTTTTTTAAAATAAATTATTTATATATTGGAGGGAAACATATGGCAGTAGTTGACAATAATTCACAGAATAGAGGGGTTGGCAAGTGGAAGGTTCAAACTTACAATCCAACTGCTCTTATTGGACCCATTGATGGAGTATTGATCGTAAACAAGGATTTCTACACTATTTTCAAAGATGAGAAAATGGTTAGTTGTTTATTCAATGTTCCAAGTCAAAATGTTGCTTTTGCATATAACGAAATTCATGTACAAGACTTGATAATACAAAAATGAACGAAAAAAAATTACAACAGCCTAAAGAGATAGATAAACAACGTCCTAGCTACGAGATGAAAATTATTCTTTGGGATGGCGAAAATGCAATAAGAAATTTATTGGAGAAACAGCAAAAATATAATCCCGAGGCTGTTGTAGTTGATCGTATGTTGAAAAGATTGATAAAGTATCTAGAAGAAAGTTATGGGTCAATTGCTAATGTTAGATTGTTCAGTAAAGGAATGTCTTTACAACCATTAATTACTGAGGCAGTGCAACATTTATTTGGCAAAAAATGATGAAAATTGGAAAGCTTAAGAGAAATTTCCAATAAAATCATAAAATGCTCTCACATTGACAAGTTGGAAATACTTATTAGTGTGAGAGCATTTTTATTTGATAACTCTGAAATATGTGGACTTATCTTTGATGACTGTTCTAATTACGATGAAGTTTTAGAACAAACAAAGAACAAGTCAAATAAAACAATCAAGTTCCAAAATGAAAAAAATATCAAAAAAATTGGCTTAAAACATCAAGATCTTTTTTTTCTACCCAAGAATAAAAAAAATACTCTAATTAGTCTTGTCGATTCTCTTATTGATGAATTTAATTGCACGATAATTTATGACAAAATAAGAGCAGACCCTTTTATGTCTGATGATTTATGTAAGTTTATTTTAGAAAATAAAACTTGTTTTTCGCAAATTAATATAGATTTATTCAACAAAAGGATGAAAGAGCTTAATAATATTATAAGTTATGCAAATATAGAAAAACAAATTTATGAAAACTGTTTTACGATATCAAGAAAAAATAAAATAAGAAACTATTGGATAAACACTTGGGGTTTATCAGAAACATACTTAAACCCTGGTATTGTAGAAAATTTATTATTATGAAACAAGCATTCTTAACTTTTATAAGAAGAAAAAATGACGAATATAGTTTTTTGGCAACAGAAAATCCGTCCAATCTTATAAAAATTAATGAATATAAATTACAATCTGGTCAGCCTGTTATCATAGTCAAAGAAAATAACATTCTTATCGCTCTTTATGCAATAGGAAATGATGCAGAGCTTTTTCAAATTTATGGCAATCAAGATTATCTTTTTTTTATGAATTGCATCAATGATATATCTTTGATTAACATTAAGAAATTTAACTTTATCAAGAATACTCTTCTTGAAATTTTTGATGAGTTAAGTATACAAGAATCCAAACTTTATAAAAATGTTTTTGAAAGCTTTGAAGATCAAATATTTTACACAACTTTGCATACTGAACTTAACAATCGCAGCATAAGAAATGTAATAGTAAAAGAGATTAAAAAATTGCAAGTACCAAACAATATCTCTAATAGATTATTGAATAAGTTAAAATCTTGCAAACAGCTTCCAGAAAATTATTTACGTAAAAAAATCGATGTTGATTTATCCGGGTATGGCATTTATATCAATGCCCTTAAGCAATAATCTATTCACTTCAGCCTGATTAAATTCTATTGCACTAGCTTCACATTTCTCACAACAATCTTCTGATTTTCTCCATACCCTTCTGCCATCTCTAATTCCAGGAGTCGAAAGAATTGGCAATGTATGAACTTCGCATCTGCAATTATCGTGTAATGGTGGTAATGCTAATAAAACTGTAGGATCGTTGTCAATTTTTTCTATATTTTCTTGCAAATCATCAGGAGTAAAATCATCTTCAGGGCTTTGATCTTCTACTTCAACTTCAACAGGATTGACAATTTCTGGTTCTTCTTCTGTTAAATCAGGCTGTTCAAATGGAGTTTCTTCTGCTGATTGTTCTTCTGAATCTTCTTCAGCAAAATACTTAAATTTTTTATCACCTGAAATTGGTAAACCAAATATGTTGAATTTCTTTGCTTGCCTGTACCACATAAGTTTTTTATTCTCTTTTTTCTTTATAAAAGCCTTATGTCATCAGAATTTGATCCAAAGAAAATTATTGATTTTGAAAAAAATTATTATGAAATTTTAGGAATCCAAAAAGATAATTTCCCATCTGGCAATAATAGAAATGCTGTTATTGCTAGAACAAAAATACTTGAAGATGCATTCCGTAAAAGTGCAAGAAAAGCTCATCCTGACTTTGGAGGCTCTGAAGAAAAATTTTTAGATCTAGTAAGAGCTAGAAGAATACTAGAAGATTCAATATTGCGTAAGATATATGATGCAGGAGAGTTTATTGAATTTAATTTTGGAGATACAGCTGAAGACACATTTACTGTTGACTGGTCTAAAGTTGGAAATTACAGAAAAGGCACACCAGAAGATACCATAGGTTTTAGTTTATTCTTAAGATTGTGCGAAAGGAAAGAAGAACTTGGAATTATTCCGGCATTTTTTCCTACTACAAATGAACATAACTATCAATGGGATTTTGTAATTAAAAATTCAAATAAAAATAAATTGGTTATCTCTATTGTCAATGATGAAAATGAAGTCTTGAGATTGACTAATTCAAGTGAAATTCAAGAGTCTTTGCCTTTTAAGATTTACATTTGTATTCCAGAATCATCTTTGGTTTTTTCAAGAGGAAATAACACTATTTTGGACCCTTATGGAAAAACATTGATAAATGGCGAAATTTTATCTGCTAACTATAATGACTTAGATCTTTTAGAATCTACAAATTTATCTGCAACAAATACTTATATTGAAGAAAAACTTATTTCAGACTTGACTCTCTTTTTGAATGGAGAGCTTAAGTCAAAAAAAATAAAAAACCAAAAAAAATGGATGAGTAGCGATGAACTCAAAGAGCTTGATAAAGAAAAGCTAAAGGAAATTATTAATTTTAAGAGTTTTGACATTGCAAAAAATGAAAATGCTGACTCTTGGCTTGAAACGATAGATAAGAAACCCATAAAAAGAGTAGATACACATAAGCCTGAATTGCCTTTATAACAGGGCTTATCAACTGAGATTTGGAAAAAATAAGAGTGGTTATATTTTTAGCACAGATGCGAGGAGACCAATAATTTGGCAAAGCATATTTACATCATCGACACTTGCGTCCTACTTCACGACCCCCTTGCCCTATACAAATTTGGCGATAATGATATATATATTCCCTTAGCAGTTATTGATGATTTAGATGACATAAAGACTAGAAAAGAGAATGTAGGCTGGTCTGCTAGAGAAGTATTTAGAAATCTTGAACATTATTCTCTTCAAGACTTATTGAAAGGCGTGAAAATAAATGATCTCAATGGAAGATTGTTTGTCTATAACACAGAATCTCCTCTTCAAAAAAATGAAAGACCAAATATTGTTAAAGTACATTCTGATAATGCAATCATTGAATGTTGTTTAGCTCTTAAAGCTGCAAATCCAAGGAAAAAAGTAGCAATCATCACAAAAGACACGGGTCTCAGAATTCGTGCAATTACTTGGGGATGTGCTGCTGAAAACTACAGAGCAGATCAACTTGAAGATGAAAAATTCTTTGGCATAAGATATTGTGAAATCGATAGTAAGAGTGATTGGGAACTTCTCTGGAAAGATTACACTTTAGAAATAGATTTATTATCTGAAGATACAAAAACAAAACTAGGTTCTTTATATCCAAATGAATTTGTTATATTCAAATATGGCGAATCAAAATGTCCAACTTTGCATAAAAGGAATGTCCTTAAGATTTTGAAAGATAAGTCTAATGAAAAAGCTGTCAAAGCATATCAAGGTGTGCAAGGCAAAAACTTAGAGCAAAGATGTGCCTTAGAAATTCTATCTGATTTGACGATTCCTCTTGTAACATTAACAGGACCTGCTGGTACGGGTAAATCATTTTTAGCACTTGCAGCTGCTCTTCAAATGATCAACGAGGGCATTTATGACAAGATTGTTGTTATGAAGCCTCTTATTGCAGTTGGTGGAAAAGATATTGGTGCTTTACCTGGTGACAAGTTTGATAAGATTTCTGCTTGGTTAGGTCCTATAAAAGACAATATTGACCAAATTTTAGGAAGCAAATCTCTTTCAGCCAATAATATGTTTGAAGAAATGGTTAGAGATGGGATTATTGAAGTTGAAGCAATGGCATTTATCCAAGGCCGCTCGATCCCAAGATCTATTATTATCCTTGACGAAGCGGAAAATATTTCTCCTCGTGAAGCAAGGATGGTAGTTGAAAGATGCGGAAAAGACAGTAAAGTAATCCTATTAGGTGACTTGTCTCAAGTAGAAAATCCATACCTTGATGCAAAATCAAACGGATTGGCACACGCAGTATCTGGCGGTAAAACAAACGATCTTGTTGCATCTGTAACTTTATCAAAGGTTGAAAGATCGGAACTTGCAGCAGTAGCAAGTGATATTTTCAATAAACCAGAAGCAAGAAGAAGTTAAGCGAATAAGTAATGGCTCACGCATTTTTATGGACTGAATTAAATTCCTCCAACAACACTGAAGTATCAAGAGAAATTTCTAGTGCTGGTTTTGGTACAAATGTATCAAACACTTGGACAAAAAAACTTTTTAAACTTAAGTGGATTAATACTGATGTTCAAGACATCAAGTTGTGGATAGATAATGAATATGCAAATATTTATAACACTTCACACTACCCCACTATTAAAAATACATCAGACCTTAAAATTGCTGAAGACTTAGGTTTTCAATTTAAATTTACTGTATTTGATACTTTTATTGTTAATCAAATAAATGCTGACTTAGCAACTTCAAGTAACTTAGGATCTACAACTATAGTTACAGAAAGTTTTTTAGTTGCACCAAGTTATATAGATGGTATAGCGCTTGATGCAAATAAGAAAATTTTAGTAAGATCACAAACAAATCCAGTTCAGAATGGTCTATACAAAGTTTCTTCATCCTCTGGGCAGGGAAGTTATGGTGGAGTTGTAGCTGAGGACATTTTAACTGCTGCTAAAATTGTTGCTCTAGGAAGCACTTCTTATTACACATATAGTATTGGACTTTCACCTTTCCAAAGTGCAGCTGCAGGTTCAACAAGTTTTAAGTGGGTAAGTCGTGCTTCTTTGTATCAACTTTCAAATGTTAATTGTGCAACGACTGAAAATTTACAACAATCTGCAGTCGGCTTATCAGCAAGTTCGAGAGTGCTAGATAACTATACTTTACAATTAAATGATAGAGTTTTAGTTAAGGACCAAACAACTAAATCACAAAATGGCATTTATTATGTATCGAGTCTTTATAGACCCAATTTTAACAGTTATTACGATCCTTACACTAGTACTTCTGCAGCAGATGATTTCTGGGATACTGCATTAAGTTACATAAAGTCCAATAATGCGCTTAGTGTTCAATTTATCAACTCAGGCGCTGGCAACAGCGGTGGATATTTCAGATATTATTCAGGAAGCGGATTAACTGGCGGTATTGCTTCAACATCAGATTTAAGATGGTCTGATGCAACTTATAATTACAAACAATATGGGGTTGATTGGTACTATGAAGTTACTTCAAGTAGTGGCATAGGATTTAGCTTCAACTTATCTGGAAACTCAGGTACACTTACTAGCACTCCAAGACAAATTGCAAATTCATCAGGAACAGCTACAACTTTAGCTGTTAACGAGCTTGTTCTTGTCAAACATTATGTTCCAAGTTATAGCGGAATATATTCTGTGCAAAATGTTGGTGGCGGGACAACAGGAGTTTGGGTAAGAGCAACAGCATTCGATACTCCAAGTGAAATTTCTCAAACTGTTGTAAGAGCAAATAATAGTAATAATTCTCTCGGTGGAAATATTTGGTATTTAGGAAAAACTTCAACATACAATCAATTTTTCAATCTCAATATTGACCCCATTACAGTTCAAGAAAGATTTTATCCATTTACATATGAGCCTGTAAACAACCTAATAAGCAAAAATCAATCCGATCTTTCTAGTGTTAATGAAGTTGATTTTATTAGTTCAGGTATTGCAATATCTCAAAGAGTTTTAGTTACAGGACAAACAAATTATCCAGCTCAAAATGGAATATATAGTGTTAGTACTCTATGCGATTCTGTTTATGGTCTCAAACTTTATGATGATTATTCAGTTTTAAGAGGCTCAATCGCAAGATTGGTAAATGGAACAACTGGAGCTGGAACAACTTGGATGCTATATGCATCAGGAACAGAAACAGCTGCTGGAGCCGTAGGAGTAACTTGGCTTAACATAACAAATATTACGAATATTGTATGTAATGCCGAAACCACTGTAGACAAGTTTTCAAGCCAATATTTTACACCTAGAGATTTCGATGTTTCAGTTTCAACAGGGACTACAGTATTAGTAAGAGTATCAGATGAATCCAGAAATGGAATTTACACCGTATCATCTATAGGCAACTCACAAAAACAAGTTTTTGAATATAATAATGAACTTACTGATTGGTTTTATGATATTTACGAATCAGTACTCACTGATTCATTAGGAACTCACGCAGTATCACCAAACTTGAAAAAACAAGTTCAAGGTATTTATCAAATTGTTTCTGTTGGAAATACAGAAGTTGGTCAAGTTTTTGTTCCTGAAATTCAATTTTCATCTTTCCAAAATTATGAAAACTTCTTTGGTTCTGAAGGCAAAGGAAGTTCACTTATCCAAGATATAGATTTAGATTGGTACAGACAAGATTATCAAAAATATTCAGTTAAAGCAGTCTTAAATGTTTCTTCAGTTTCCTTAATTCCAACAACTTCGGGCACTGCAATTTCAAGCTTGATTTATTCTCATAGTGGTGCTGGAGCAACTTTACTTAGTGCAAATGATAGTATTTTAGTATATGTAGGATCGGGAACTAGTACAAACTCTGCGTCAAATGGAATTTACAGACCAACATTCACTGGTATTGGTTCTGTATACTTTACACAACACGAAGATTTTTACTTTGACACAAAATTTGAAGCAGCTAAAGATCTCAAATCACTTGCATCTCCATACGAACGTCCTACTGTAGTTTCTGTTGAACACGGATATATAGCTGTTGGTTCCACATTCCAATCAAAGCAAGTGTATATGCAAGCTGAAGTTGGAGTTCGTAGAAATACATTTGCTTCAGACTATGCAAGCACTGATCTTGAAAAATATTTACATACTGGTAGCGAAATTTACAAGATTGGTTCTGAAATAAGATTAAATTCTAATAATCAAGATATAGACAACTTCCCCAGATTAGCTCCAATACAACATTTACTACTGGCAGATCTTACTCAAGACACCCTTACAGATGACGTATTGTTAGTAAAGAGAGGTGGAGCAGAACTCTATAGCACAGTAAGTGGCGATTCTACTTTCTATTATTATCAAATAAATGACAGAATTTTTTACTATTCTGAAACTGAAGAAATTTACAACTCAAGCGTAAGAAAATCTACAAGTGGCATTTATCAAATAGTATATAAAGATACAAACAATAATTATTATTTAAGAAAAGTAAAATATAACTCTGTTAATGGCCATTTAGATTATGCTAAAAGATTAGTATCTCAATCATCTATAGGCGGAACTATCTTTTATTTAGCAAGACCAGAAACATCAAGCACAGTATATACTTGGACTGAAAATAATTATCCCACATCATTAGCGGACGTATATTTAGTATCTACTGGAAGCACAGTAATATCAAAAACTTATTCGACAGACTACACTATTGATGCATCTTCAGGAAAATTAAGTGTTGTAGGTAGCGGTTGGACAGGCACTCTTTATGTTTATCTTTACGGAGACAACACAGTGCCTTCATATGATTCAGAGCCAAAACAACTTTTAAACAGATATTATTATGTTCAGCAAGTATTGAAAGATAGGCATTTATTTACTTCTAATGATGCACTAAGTTCATCAAACTGGCAAGTAGATGAAGAATATTTCCAAATTGTCAACGTAATAGGCACTGCAACTTCAACAGAAATAAAATATAATAGAGATAGAAGTTCCTGGATCAAACTATTTAATTCTTCAAAAAATTATGCTTCTGTAGCTCAACATATCGTAACAAACAATTCTAATACAAGTTATTTCTTTACTGACAGATTGTCTAGTGACGGTTATTATTTCAAAACTGGTTTAGGAAATACAAGCAGTTTTGTTGATACCAATTTAATTGATCCTGTAACCTTAAATAAAATTGGTTTGTTCACTGGAGATTTTTATTTAGAAAAAATAATCAACTCAGGAACTGCTACAACTCTAACCGACTGGTATTCTGGTCTTGGATTCACAGTCAATGCGAATGTGCTTGTTTTAAACAATAAAACTACATCGGATTATAGTGATAGAATAATCGACTCTGATTACCAATCTTCATACTATGACGACCTTAATAGGCTTATATTGCAAGATAAATCTGGTAAAAGAGATCAGAAAGTTTATTCGTTCAAGCGCTCCGAGCATCAATTAGTCAATCTTAGTTATCATAGTGCGTTTGGAGTTACTCTTTCCCCAACACAAGCTTTTCTGAACAACTCTGCTGGTTCTGGCACATTTGTTTTGTACTACGATCCATCTAACACTAATAGAAATACAAGCAATAGATCTTGGATTGATGTATCAACAAGAACAGAATTTTTGTGTGCGACTGGAAACACTGGATCTATTCCAGATTTCAATAATATTACATATGTTCCTGTGATAGGCCCAATGAGTGGACCATCATCATTTGGTAATACTGCTTCATTTGATGGTTTTGTTGTTGGTACTGGAGATACTATACTTATCAGAAATCAATCTGATAATACTCTTAACGGTATTTATTCAGTTGTTGTTCGCAATAAGTATGCACTTGTAAGGGCACAAGATTTAAATGCAACTTCAGAACTTTACGAATTGGGAAGAGTTTCATTTGGAAACAGAACTTTTGAACTCAACTTACCAGAAGACAGTTCTTCATATAATTTAGGTGCATCAGCGCTCAATACTCCACTCATATGGAAAAATGTTGGACTAGAGTATGTCATAGATGTTACAGGATTAGGGCATACAAGTTTTTCGAATCTAAATGCCTTACCTGATTATATTAATGGTAGAGAATTGTCTGACGGAGATAGATTATTCTTATATGCTCAGTCAACAAACTCTGAAAAGATTGTAGCTAGACTTAAGAAAACTATAATGCCTAATCTTGCAAGAATCAGTAGTGGTTCTGCTGCAACTCAATATCAAATTTCAAGCTTGTACGTGACGGATAGCAATAGAAATATCAATTATGAACTTTATTACAATCCGTCCGAGACAACTGTTGGAACTCATGCTGTAGAGTGGTTTAGACAAAATTTCATATCAAACTATTCGCCAGTAGCATTTGGATCTACAACTTCATTGACCTTGAGCAATTTCTTCCTTTCTGGTGCGAAAAAAGGTGACAGAATTTTAGCTTATTCACAATCAAATGAAACTGAAAATGGTATTTATTTTTATGATGAAATAAGAAATTATTTCCTTTCAAGAGATGCATTCTTAGATTCAGATAGTGAAATTAATATAAGTAAAAAAGTCAATGTAACTTCTGGTATTGCTAACTCAGGATATTATGCATTGTCTTATAACGAAAGTATTGCTAACCCTGGTATAGGAGTCACTCCATTATATTGGGTGAAAATAAGAGAGAATACTATACTTACTGATGCTAGAGTTGCAACAACTTCAAATATTGTTCTTACAAATCCACCATCAAAAATTGACGAAATTACATTAAGAAAATACGATAGAGTTTTAGTAAAAGACCAGTCAACAAAAACTCAAAATGGCATTTATGTAGTTTCAAGTATTGGAAGCTCAAATGTATGGACAAGAGCAACAGATTTAGATTCGAGCAGTGAGTTAATACCACAACTTACCGTTAATGTTGGATTTGGAACTACAAATGCAAACAAAAACTTTAGAATAAAACTTCCTATACCACTTACTATCACAAACTCGCAACCAACTGCATACGTTTTAGGTACAGACAATATTGACTGGGTGGACACATCATCCTCTGAATTATATGAATCAAGTCCAGAACTATGGCAAGACCTTAAATCTGGTTATGAAAATGCTATATTTTTGGGAACAGCTAAGATGTCTACAGATTCGACTGCAACAAGTAGAAGTTTTGGTATCGCAGTAAAAACCCCAACAAGTTCTATCTTATCAGGCTTTGGTATTACTGAAAATGGCAAAGTTAGGGGTTTGAATTTCAAAGTTGAGTATAAAATTGCTAAGGACTGAAGGTATCACTTCACAGAATGAAAAAATATAGTATTAACAATTTATCAAGAGAGATAAAATATGCATAATTTAGAATCAGATCTTCACGTTATTTTAGATGACATTGCTCCAGATATTCATTCATATGAAGAACAGGCAAAGATAATAGCTTATGCATCATCCATCTTAAGTAAAAAATATAATCAAGTAAGATTTGCAAAGACAGATCCCAGAACAATTGAAGCTAGTATGACTGATGCCATACTCATTGCAATGCGCTCAATGTCTAGTTGGGATGATGATGAAGATGAAAGTGATTTTGTTGATGGAAGAGGATTATCTGCATCTCAATTAGTCAGAAAAATTGCAAATACAAAATCACCTTGGGGTAAAATGCCTATCATTGATCCTGACGTGCTCGAAGATGTCTTTTCATTTGAAGAAGAAGATATTGAAGAACCAGAAAATGTTTTTGAGAATGCTCAACAATCTACAGAAGCATTTGATACAAAAGGTAGAGGCAGACATAGATCTGATTTCAGCAGACCTAGATAATAATATGAAAAGAACAATTTTATCTCAAATGCCTCCTATGGGTGATCCTCTAGCCGCAATGGGAGGTGCTCCTCCTGTATCTCCTATGGCTGGACCTGGTATGGCTGGCGGAAATGCTGAGAAAGTCATTCGCATTCCTTTAGACAATCTTGGATTAATTTTGGCAGATGCTCAAATTGAAAAAAAGCTTATGGAAGATTTTGAAGATAATGAGCTTGAACTTGCCAACGAAATTTGGATGATGTATGGTGGCACTGAAAATGGTGGTGTCAGTGAGTCAAGAACTGGCAAAAGAAAAGATGACCAGGAAGTTGACGACGAAGAAATAAAAAATACAGAAAAATCCCGCTGGGAAAGATTGCCTGAGGGACAAAATTTAGACGACCTAGAAATAGAACTTTCCGATTTTGCAAACGCCATTAAATATCTCTCTTTTGGTTTTGCAAAAAACAAAGCTAAAGAACAACCTGCTCCTGGCGGGGGAATGCCTGGTATGGCTAGTAGAAAACTTGAAAATATGGTTAAAATTGCACGAAATCTTGACCAAATGGGGTTTTATCGTATAGCGGATCGAATAATGTAATATTTTTCAAATTTGACTTGTTTTTGGTATAATGCTATGGTATAAAAATCATAGCATTTTTTTGCTTAAGGAAACCAAATGGCAAGTCAATACAATGAAAACTCCATACAGATCTTGGAAAGCCAAGAAGCTGTACGCACAAGACCAGCAATGTATATCGGAGACACTGGCAAGAAAGGTCTTCATCATCTTGTATGGGAGATCTTGGATAACTCTGTTGATGAGCATATGGCTGGGCACTGCTCTAAGATTGATGTGATTGTGTCAAAAGACAATCGATCCGTAACTGTGATTGACAATGGACGTGGTATTCCAGTAGCAGTAAAGCAAGAAGATCCAAAAAAGCGTTCTACCCTTGAAATTGTACTTACAGAACTACACGCTGGTGGAAAATTTGGCGATGACGGTTCTGGCTATGAAGCATCTGGTGGTCTTCACGGTGTTGGAGCATCCTGTGTAAACTTTCTTTCATTGAGAATGGATGTTGAAGTTTGTCGTGATAAGAAAAAATATCAGCTTTCATTTGACCGTGGAATCCCTGCTTCAGGTGTATCTGAAGTTGGAAATTCTAACTTGACTGGTACAAAAATTACTTTTTCTCCAGACTATAACATTTTTGGTCAATTTGCAGTTGAAGATGCGTTCCGTGAAGTACTTCTTGACGAATTTGATATTGACGAGAAGTTTGCAGAGTGCTCGGGCAAATGGCGCAAAGCTCTTATCAATGGGCCAGTAGATTTAGCAGTATTTGTTCAGTGCTTTACTCCAATGAATTACAATGAAAGCACTTACACTGATGCTTACAATTCTTGGTTCAATCATTCTTGGAGTAATATTCATTTTGATGAGACTGTCTTAGTTCGTCGTCTTCGTGAAACTGCTTACTTAAATGGTGGTTTAAAGATTTGTTACAAAAATGAGCACACTGGAACAAAAGAAGAATTTTTCTTTGAGGGTGGAATTGCTGATTATGTAAGTTACCTTGCTTCGTCAAGGACAGGTGTATATCCGTCTAAGCCATTTTTCTTTGATAATAAATCTGGAAAAGTAAATGTTCAAGTTGCATTCCAATACAGTGAAGATGATGAAGAAACAATCTATACCTATGCAAATAATATTTATACCTCTGACGGTGGCACTCATCTTTCTGGCTTTAAGACATCAATCACAAGAGTTGTAAATCAATTCGCCCGTTCAACTGGTGTTCTCAAAGAAAAAGAGCCTAATCTTACTGGGGAAGATATTCGTGAAGGTATTGTTGCTATTGTTTCTGTTCGCTTACCTCAGCCTCAATTTGAAGGCCAGACAAAAGGTAAGCTTGGCTCTCAAGAAGTTGAAGGAGTTGTTAATAGGCTCTTTTCAGAAGCAATCACAGAATATTTTGAGAAAAATCCATCTATCGTAAAAACTATTGCTGAAAGAGCGCTTAGAGCAGCTAAAGCAAGAGCAGCAGCAAAAAGAGCATCTGAGAACATCAAACGGCAAGGTTTTCTTGGACGATCTGGTTCTTTACCTGGAAAATTATCAGACTGTAACTCTGAAGACGCTATGTCAACTGAGCTTTACATTGTGGAAGGTGATTCCGCAGCTGGTTCTTGTAAAGGTGGACGAGATCCTGAATACCAAGCAGTTATGCCTATCCGTGGAAAAATCATCAATCCTGAAAAGAATGATTATGCTAAACTTATGCAAAATGAAGAAGTTGCTGCAATCATTTCTGCCGTAGGAACTGGTATCAAGGATGATTTTAATATCAAAGATTTACGTTACGGAAAAATTGTAATTATGACTGACGCTGATGATGACGGCGCTCATATTGCAACACTCCTTATGACGTTCTTCTATCGGTTTATGCGCCCTCTCATAACTGATGGTCATTTGTACATTGCAAAGCCACCTCTTTATCGTGTGAACTATAAGAATGAAAAAAATTATATCCATACAGAAGCTGAACTGGAAGGGTACAGAAAGAAGTATGGTGATAAAATAGAAGTCACAAGATTTAAAGGCTTGGGCGAAATGGATGCTGACGAACTTGGCACTACTACTATGGAAATTGGCAAACGTCAAATTATCAAAGTTAATGTTGAAGACGTAGAAGAAGCATCGAGAATTTTAAATGTTCTTATGGGCAGTAATGTAGGCCCACGTAAGGAACACATCATCGGAAAGTCTGCAGCAAGGATGTTAGAAAACAATGGCTAGGAAACCAAAACTCGAAGACACAACTCCAATTATCGATAAACAAGATCACGTTATCGACAAAGAGTTTATTGAACTTCTAGATGATCGATTTACCAATTATGCATTTGCAGTAATGGAAGATCGGGCATTGCCAGATGCAAGGGATGGTCTAAAGCCATCCCAACGCCGTACTCTAGTTGCTATGAATGACTTGAATTTGCGTTCTACTGGCAAAACTAAGAAATGCGCAAAGATTTGTGGAGACGTATCTGGTAACTACCATCCTCACGGTGAAGCTGTCGTATATCCAACTCTGGTCCGTATGGCACAAGATTGGTCGCTTCGTTATCCACTTATTTCTCCACAAGGAAACTTTGGTTCTCCAGCACCTGAAGATAAACCAGCTGCTATGCGTTACACCGAAGCCAAATTTTCTGCCTTTGGTGATCAAATGGTTGCTGAACTGTCAAATCAAGTTGTAGATTATGTGTCTAACTACAACGACGAATTGATGGAACCAACTGTTATGCCATCATTGATCCCAAATCTTTTAATAAATGGGTGTTCTGGTATCGCTGTTGGTTGGGCTACGAATATGGCTCCTCATAATCTCAGAGAAATTGCCAATTTGATTGATGCATATATTAAAAATCCTGACTTAACAGTTGAAGAAATTATGGAGATTGTTCCAGGTCCAGATTTTCCACTGCCTTGTAAGATTCTAGGAAATACAGGTGTCAAGAATTACTTTACAACTGGACGTGGTTCTATCCAACTGGAAGGCTACCACACCATTGAATCTGAACGTAATGGGCAGCTTTATATCAAGGTTACTGCTTTACCTTACGGTGGCTCTGCTGAAGGATTCTGCCGTGAGATCAAAGAGTTAGTCGAGTCAAAGAAAATCGAAGGTATCACCAACCTTAAGAACTTGACAAATAAGAAGGGTATGGATGTCAGAATCTGGATTCATAAATCTGCAAACTCGAATGTAATCTTGAATCTTATTCTGAAGCATACATCTTTGAGAACAAATTTTTCTGTAAACTCAACAGTTCTTATGGGTGGCAAGAAAGTGGTAGAAAATGTTCCTATCATCAAACTTGTAGAAACTTTTGTTGATCACCGAAAAGATGTTTTGACGAGAAAATTCAATGCGGAACTTGATAAAAACAATCGTAGATTACATATCCTTGATGGGCTCATTGGCATTACCACTAAAATTGATGCGGTTATTAAACTCATCCGTGAAGCTGATGATCGGAATGTGGCACAGCAAGAACTCATCACCAAAGGATTTGTAAATTCACCGGAACAAGCAGATGCAGTTCTCAAAATTACTTTGGGAAATCTTACTAAGCTTGACGTGAACTCAATGAATGATGAGTTTACAAAGCTTACTAAAAGAAATGAGTGGCTTACTGAACAACTATCATCAGACAAAAAAATGCTTAGACTCATTTCCAAAGAACAACTCGATTTAGCTGCAAAGATTGGTGATGATCGACGATCTGAAATTGTTCCATCAATAGAAGACTTCAATTACGAAGACCTCATTAAAGAAGAACAAATTGTTGTTTCTTTGACAAAAGATGGATACATAAAACGAGTGCCACTTGATACCTTTAAACTTCAAAATCGAGGTGGAAAAGGCGTTATTGGTGTCAAATCTCGTGAAGAAGATGAAGCATCTGATATCTTCACTGGTACAACTCATGATTTGTTTTTGTTTTTCACAAATCAAGGAAATCTATTGAAGAAAAAGGGTTATGAAATACCTTTGGCTTCGAGAACTTCTAAGGGTGTCCACTTAAACAACCTGTTGAACTTGACTGAAGGTGAATCTGTATCTTCAACTATCACACTTAAGTCTCTTGATACTGATGGCTGCTTTGTTATGGTCACAAAGAATGGCTTGATAAAGCGATCTGAAATAAGAGATTACAATACAAGTTTACGTAAACGGGGACTAAAAGCTATTAGTCTTGTTGAAAATGACGAACTTGCTTTTGTAATGACAACAGATGGAAGTCAAGATGTGATGATTGTCACAGCTATGGGAATGGCAGTTAGGTATTCAGAAAATCTTGTCAGATGTATTGGTAAAAATGGCCAAGGTAGTCGTTCAATGTTACTAAAAACTGGCGACACTATCTCTGCTGTACTTGCTATTGATGCAGATGCAGATCCTTCTATCCTTGTAATAACTGAGTACGGTAAAGGAAAGAAGACATTTGCCTCTGAGTATCGTTCAACTGCTGGACGTGCAGTTAAGGGACAAAGAACTATTAATACATCAAAGAGAGAAGTCTCTGGAAAAATTGTTACTGCAGTTGCCCTGTCTGACAATGATGAGATTCTTGTCCTTACCAATAAAGGCAAGATGATGCGATGTAACCTTGATTCACTCAAGAACAAATCTAAAGTAACTCAAGCAAACAACATCGTTTCTCTTGATGATGGAGATACTGTTCAAACTGTAAGTGTAGTCCCAACTTCAAATAAGGATTTTGAAGAGGACTTTACAGAATAAAATAAACTATGGCTAATGCGTTGTATGACAGTGGTAGAGATGGATTCCTTAAAGGAGAATTCAACTGGAGTTCTGACACGTTCAAAGTAATATTACTTTCATCTCAGTACACAGTAAATCTATCCAGTCATACAACCACGGCAAACATCGGAGGTACAGTAGCTATATCTGGAGCTATATCCACCTTAGTACCTGGAGCTGGTGTAGCAGATGCTAGTGACTTGACAATATCAGGTGTAGCAGGAACTACTGTTACCCAATTTGTTATTTTCCACGATTCTTCAAAAAAACTAATTGCTTATATAAATGATTCGAGCAATTTGCCTTTCACTCCAAGCGGAGGCAATGTTACCCTTCAATGGGATAACGGAGCAAATAAAATTTTCAAACTGTAGATTTCACAATCTGCAGTTTTTTTATAGGTGAAAAAGGTCCTTAAAAGAAAAATATAAATAGGACTTGTAATGGAAAACTATACTATAGAATCTTGGATTCACAAAAAATACTATTTTGATTCATCAAAGAATGGTGTAATCATACCACCGCCTTATGATGATGGTAGTGGTGGTGCAGGTGGCGGAGGAACAGGTGGTGGCGGAGAAAGTGGCTCTGGTTCAACCACATTTCTCAATACTGGTGACTTAATATTAAACCTGAGAGCCTCTGACACAGATTCTTATCCGGGAACTGGAATTTACTGGTATGACTTAACTTCATACGGTAATCACGGAATATTTTACAATGGCTCAGCAATTACTGGAACTGGCAACTCCAAAGCTTTCATATTTGATGGCACAGATACTTATTTCAATATTGGACGTGTAGTCACTCAAAACACATCTTCTGTAAGTATGTCGGCTTGGGTCAAAACTTCAAACCATTTAGTCGCTGGACAAATGATTTTTTATGTTGGAAGCGAAGCAAGATTGAACGGATATGGCTTTGCAATTAACAAAGAAGGTGTATCAACTGGAAATATTTACATAAGATACGGAGATAGTCAGTGGTACAACACAGGTATAGCTGTATCAAGTAACCAGTGGCATTATATTACCGTAAATATACTTTCCGATAGAACAAATCAAGTATTTGTCAACGGAGCAATTGGCTACACGGGCACTGCATCAAGAATAAATACTCCAACAAACTATACAGAGGTTGGAAGAAGTGACTTCCCTATTGCAAGATACTTCTATGGACATATTGCTCAAGTTCACGTTTACAAAAAAGCATTGTCAACATCCGAAGTTCAAGGAAACTTCAATAGCACTAAAAATCCATATGGTTATAGTTAGAGGATAAGAATATGCTTAATAATGAATTTTTGACTGGCACTACATTAAACATATATGCTGAATTGAAAGATGAAAGTGGATATGGAGTTACTACTACTGGATTGACATTTTATATGACTGAGCCTGGTGGTATTGGTTACACATATTACTTTGGTTCAGGTTCTGGAAGTGGTAATTCAGAACCAGTTCAAGCTGGAATATCTACTGGTATTTATTATAAACAATGGACTCCATCAAGGACAGGCATTCATAAATATTCCTGGAAAGCAACAGGAAGTGTTCAAGCTACATTCAAAAGTTTTTTTGATGTTAAAAATGGTGAGTGGTAATGGCTTTTCCTGGGATTTTAACCCGTGCAGAATTTGCAACTGGTCTAAATGTAAAGAGTATATGCGTCAATGGTGATTATCTTATTGTTGAAGAGTGTAACATAAATCAAGACCAAGAGCACGAAGTAAGAAATTACATTCAAGGTGGGCCTGCATATTCTGTTTATAACTTGGGTGCAAAAAAACATATAGGAAGTTTTTCTTTTCCTTTACGTGTTGACCAAGATGGAAATTTAGAAAACGCTGCAAAAACTATTTTACGTCACGCAGCAAAACCTATGAGTGCGCTAAGAATTGACACACATAACGTTTTATCGAGTTATGATACTACTGTAGTCAATCCTGGAACTGACGACAATAAAAATTTATCCCTAGATGCTTGCATTATAAGTAGCTTGAAAGTTAGTGTTAGTGATGGGGGAGTAATATCTGTAAATGTTGATTTTACAGGAATGTTAGACAATGAAACTGAGTCTACATTCAACTTTCCCTCTGACTATTTATTGGGAAGAAAACTTTCTTTTGCTGACTGCAATGCATTTAGAAATGAATCATCTATGAGATCAACTTCTTCTATTTCTGTAACAATTGAAAATGAATTAGTCACTCCTGTATTCTTGATGCCTTACTACACTGGAAAATATGTTGGAGCAGGTGTCACAGAGCAAAAAGACCAAATAGAGTTAATTGCAGTCCAATCTACAAAGTGGTCAGGAGAGTTTACAGAAGTAATCAGAAATGGTCTTGAACTTAATACTTTCATTCATGGTGGTTTGATGCATGATGAAAATTTAACATTGGACTTCGGGTCTTTAAGATCAACATTTTATAATCCAGTTTTCAAGATAGCCCAATCTCCACTGACTCCGCAAGTAATAAGGAGAACAACACAGTGGGTTGGAATCAATAAACCAGATGATTCAATGTTGGATGATCGACTGTTTAGCTTTTTATAAAGGTAAACAAAAAAAACAATAAGAATAAATTGAATAGCCTAAAAAACAAAAGAAGTTAAATCTTTTGAAAGTGAGTTGAAAAAAATGCCTATTAATAACGACATTCTTGGTATTTATAAGCAAGTATACGTTTTGACATCTGGTACAGCGGTTTCATACATAGTTGAAACAGCTAACAGAAATGTCTCAATTGAAGCTTCGCCAAAAATCCTCATTGCTGGTAGCCCTAAGACAAGAATTATGGATATCGGCGGGATTACAGAAACGATTTCGATTTCCGCTCCTATCCTCATCGGTGGTGGTGCTGGATATGATGGTAGAGCACTCGTTGGAAACAAAATTAATGAAATTTTGAGCCCAGCTACTGCATCTTTACCAATTCTTAAATCTGCATCTTACTCAATCAGTGAGGGTGGTGGATCTGTTTCTATTACATTAGAGTCCGATGGTTACTCTGGCTCTGGTAACTCTGGTTTCTATATTGTAAACTCTACAACTCCTCACCCATCATTGAATCCTGTTGGAACTGGTGGTTCTGGTACAAGTTCATTTGGACCTACAAGAGTTGCAAGATTCTACGACTTCCGTGCTAAAATTGGTGGTAGACAGTACTTTATCCAAGAAGCAAGCGTTGATGTAAACGTAGAAACTCAAAAGACCTACTTCATCAACCCATACAACTTCTCAGATCCTAACAATGGTTATGGTATTCCTTCCGTTACCGGTGGTGGCGGTGGTGGTACTGCATTACCATCACAACTTTCTGGAAATGGAATCTCTTGGGTTTATGGCAGCCAGTTCCCGCACATTGGTGTTAATGGTATCACCATTTCCGGTAAAGGAAAGGGAGCTGTTGTTGTAGGTTCTACATATGCTTCTGAAACCACTGCTGGTATTACAACTCAAGCTGCTGGTAAAACTGTATTAGCTGGTGAAGAAGATATCACTTTTGCTCTTGAGATTGCAGGAACAAGTGGTAACAATATGGGTGGCACTAACAGCTGGCAAAACCTCATTGCTGGTATTGGTTTATCAAAATCTATCATCAATGCAACCCAATTCTCAGTAAGCACAGGTATTTTGACTGTTGAATTTGACTTTATGTGCTACGTTGTCTAACTAGTCATCATCGTCAGAAATAAAACTTTCAAAATCCCAGTCTTCATCCAACTCATCCATATTGTCCCAAACATTTCGCAAAATAAAAAGATCTGTTTGGGATAATATGGAGAAAATTAAACTGTCTACTAGTGAACACACAGAAAAATAATCATTCTTATTATGATCTGTAAATTTGACAGAAGAATAGACAACATCTCCCACTTTATTTTCGATACATATACTTTCTATTTCTGAATTGTAATGATTTAACAATTTCATAAACATTTGATGAATAATCAAAACGTGAGAATTTATATGATACTCTTTGATAACAAAATTCAAAACACTTGCTTCATAAGAGGCAATTTCGCAGGCTGACTTTTTCAATCCGTCACTTAGGACTATGTAAACCCTGCCTTCTGGGTTTACAACAACTTTATCTAAAAGGATAGGAATACTTTCATAACGATCATCATTATGAATATTATTCCTATCTATTTTTTTTCTCATATCTTTTTTTCCAAACTACAAGTTTTGCATAATTTGCAAATGCTATTGTTAACTAAATTTGAAATTATTAACATCACAGAGCCTAATATCATCAAGATATTAATTTCACTATGTGTGTTGTGCTTATGATCATGTAAAAAATATCCTAGCAATGAAAGCACTATTCCACTTGAAAATAACCAAAGAATATTATATTTTTTATGGGTTTTGATTCCGAAACAAACATTATAAATATTAATTGCACAAGCTAAAGCTAATAAAATAAACTCAATTTTAGAATCTAGCATCAAATACAAGGCAGATGTAGGGAGAAAAATCAGTACTATTGGTAATACTGTGCAATGTATCAAGCACAACAAGCTAGCCCAGTTTGCGTAATTCTTCATAATTCTACTTTTTTCTTTGCAATATCATGGATAATATGAGATTTTTCTTTAATTGTATCTCTACAATTTTCAATCAAACTACCTAGCAATTCTAAATTGTGACTTTTGCCATCTTGTTCAATAGATTTTTTGAGATCAATCAAGTCATTTTCATCATCTGAGCTCAAAACATTAGTCCTGATCAACTCTTCAATTTGAATCATATAATCATACAATAAATCATGTTTGTTTGTCAAAGATCTTAAATTTTCATCTTCATCTTTATGTATGATTGCCTCATCAAGAATTCTCTTAATTTCTTCAGAAGATAATGAAGCTTGCCCAGTAATTTGGATCTCCTTGAAAGTTTCAGATTGTTCATCTTTAGCTTTTACTGATAATATTCCGTTAGCATCTACAGAAAATGTAACTTCTATTTTTGGAACTCCTCTTGGCTTTGAAATAATATTATCTAATCTAAATTGACCCAAACTAAGATTGTCTAAAGTTTTTGGTCTTTCGCCTTGAAAAACCTTAACATCAACTTCAGTTTGATTGTCAAAAGCAGTAGTAAATATTTCTTTTACGACTGCAGGGATTTGTGTATTTCTGGGCATTAATATGGTCATAATGCCACCTTGCGTCTCTATGCCTAAGGACAGTGGTGTTACATCTATCAGATACACTTCTTTGCTTGAATTGCCGCTTAAAACAGAAGCTTGTATTGCAGCGCCGATTGAAACTGCCTCATCTGGATTGATTGACTTGTTTGGTTTCTTTCCAAACTTTTCTTCAATGACTTTTTCTATCAATGGAATTCTTGTACTGCCACCAACAAAAACAATTTCATCAATCATATTTGTTTTTGTGTTAGCATCTCTAAGTGCATCATTGACACAAGATAATGTTTTGTCTACATACGACAGAATAGATGATTCAAATTCCTCTCTTGAAATTTTGACAGAATCTTTTTCAATCATTACATTTGCTGTTTGCATATGAGAAAGCATCTTTTTGGCTTTTTCAGAAACATTTCTCAGCAATACAGGATCGTAATTATTTCTTGAAGTCTTGTTACAAATTAAATTGCTAATGGCAGAGTCAAAATCAACTCCACCCAAAGATGTATTTCCAGAAGTTGATTGAACGTGGAAATCAACTCCATCCATAAGTTTGAGCAAAGTTACATCGAAAGTACCTCCGCCCAAATCATATACAAGTATTGTTGCGTCGTTTTTCTTGTCAAGTCCATAAGCTAAAGAGGCAGCAGTTGGTTCATTGATGATTCTTAAGACTTTGAGTCCAGCTAATTCGCCTGCTGTCTTTGTGCTTTGTCTTTGATCATTATTAAAATAAGCTGGAACAGTTATTACTGCTTCTGTTATTTCAACACCTAAATGTCGCTCTGCACAACTTTTCAAATATTTTAGTATATAAGATGAAACTTCTTCAGGACTATAAGATTTGTTATTTATTTCAAATCTTTTATTTGTTCCCATATGTCTTTTGACAACTCTTATAGTATGAGAAAAGGGCAAATGCTGCTCCATATCGACAGCATATTGCCCTACATAAATCTCATCTCCAAAACTGACTACACTTGGAGTAATTCTTTCTCCTAAGTCATTTGGTATAACTTCTGCTTGTTCGTTATCGTTTACATAAGAAACAACACTAAATGTACTTCCTAAATCAATACCAATAGCATATCCCATAAGGTATATTGTACATTATTCTGGTTCTTCTGGTAAAACTGTTCCTCCAGGCACATAACCTTCCATCAGTTCTTTAAGAGCATCTTTGTTCTCGAGTTTTTTTCTGAACTCAAGACTTTCATTTTTTGTAATAGGGCCAATAGATAAATTTTTATCTTTATCTTTTGGTAAATTTTCTCTATACTCGTGGGCCATTGACATTAACTGAATAATAGCAAAAGTATCTTTGCACTTAAGGCAACGCATAACTGAAAAAACTTCAACTTCAGATTTGGGAAGCCAGCCTAAGTGAGATGATTTTGTAAACTGCGTTTTGCAGTTTCTATTAAGGCAACACTTGGGTTTGCCGACGATGGTCTGATGAAACATAGCTCACCTCCAATGCGCTAAGAAGCAATGTATTATTCATTATAATACTGCAAATTTCTTCTATAATTTCATAAATGCAAGATTAAGTTAGACAAGTATAGTATAATAAAATTATCCACTGGCGGATAAATGATGCCAGTGGATAATTTTTTGTCAGGAGGAATAACGTGAAAATTTTTGAACAAGTTGAAGAACTAATGAATCAAGTAATCACAGTACTTTTTAAAATAGAATTGTAAGGTCACTTATAATCTACAATGAAGTAGATTATTTTAATTCATACATTTTCCAAGCTCGTTCATTTTTATATACTTTCTTTCTCAAATTAATATGAGACTTTAAGTTTTTATGGCTTGAAGCAAAATCAATTATAATAGCTTCAGGTTTTCCGTTTTTGATAGAATCTTCAACATCTTTCCCAACACACCTTAAGACTCTTCCAACTTGCTGATATGTAGTCACTGGAGATGAACTAGACCCCGCCAATATCAAACAAGATATTTTAGGAGCATCAACACCTACATTAGCCCATTGAGTTGCTATCAGAATTATCTCATTGTTTTCAACAGCATTAAGCATTCTACGCCGATAATTCTTTTCCTCATCACTTGGATCAGATTCTCCTTTTTCTCCTCCAGGCACAAAAACAGAATCTTCAATCATACTCTCAAGGATGTCTCCGTGTTCTTTTCTTTCAACAAGAATAAGAGTAGGAGTGCCTTTAGCTTTCATTCCTTCTGCAAACTGTTTTATTCTGTAATTTCTTTCCCAACAATTGATTATGTTAAGATTATAAACCTCGTGATAAGTTTGCGCTGGCTCAACAGTATCAATATGAACAACAAATATTTTTGGTGGAACAAGATATCCTCTTTCAACCAAATCACTTGCACTAACTTCACATATTTTCCCGCCAAGAGTACCTTCTATTCTAATTTCTTGATTGTCAGTTCTGAAAGGTGTAGCAGATAGTCCAAGCCTATAGTAAGCTTTTTTTGCTTGATTGCCAATTTCTTCAGTAATGACAGCAGCTAAATGTGCCTCGTCAATAATAAGAGCGTTACAGTTTTGAATTACATTTCTAACTTGAGATTTTTGCAACAAAATATTCTGTCTAATATCCCAAGCAGACTGAGCTTTTTTATATTCAGTAACTTCTTTTTTAGCAAGTAAGTTTATCTCTCGATCATATTTTGTTCGTAACTGTTTAGCATTTTTAGCTGAATTTTGTTCAGCTTTTTCAACTTCTGCATATAAGTCAGATAATTTACCAGTGGCTAAATGAATGGCTTTTTTATAAGCAGACAATGCTACTTCTAATTCTTTTTGCAATATAGCCGTAGATTTACTACGCTCGCAACTATCTTCGACAATTTTATTATTTGTTTCTACATATTTTTTATCGAAAGCATTTAAGGCAGTCTGATAGGTAATAACATTTATTCCTTCGAGATTAATATCACACAAACCACCACCAGCAATTCCAACTTTGACTGGTTGATTATCAAGACGTAAATATTTTTCGAACTCTTTTTGGGTTTGCTTCAATAACTCAATTGCTGGGACTATAAATACAACTGGCTTAACTTTGAGCTTATGAAAAATATAACAAGAAGTCATTGTTTTTCCAGCACCTGTAGCTAGAGCCAACATACCACGTTGATTCTTGAGAGCTAAATCTCCTGAATATTTTTGATAATCTCTAAGTTCTTTGCCCATAAAATCACAGGTAAGATTATAATCTCTTACTGGCTTTGATCTTTTGTCAACAAATTTATAATTAACTTTTAACTCATCAAATAATTTTGCAACTCGTAATGTAAGCCCTGTAGGAAAACTCTGGTTTCTTTTTACATAAAGCGAAATAGTACCATCCCACATTCCAGTCTTAAACTTAGCAGACCATTCTGAATCGGGCACTTTATATGACAATTCGCTTCTTAAAGCTTCTTGAATAGGATACGACAATTTACCTAAAGCGTCATCATTATTTATGAGTACACTTCTGTCATTGTAAACTTCCACTTCAACCATAATTTCTAGTATACCATCGTTTCAGACCGCATTCATTTATAATCCCTAGTAAAAAAACAACCATTTTGTTGGTAGTAACAAAATGGTTGTGCTATAAATGTAAGAACGTCATCTATTATTCATTGCGTTGAACTTGTTTACAGCAATATTGATTTGCTTTGGTTTTTGAGAAACAAATTTTTCTAGGGTTGTAAGTACAAGCAACTCTATCTTTTCAGTATCTTGTTCTGAAAGTTCTACACCCTTTTGAGCAGCTCCCAACTTGATAAATCTTACAAACTGATCAACTGCATCTTCGCTTGAAAATTCTCCGTCTTCAATTTTCTTCAAGCCTTCTATCCAAATGTCTAAAATAGCTTCGCCTTTGTCACCGAGGGCATTTGAGAGAAATACTTTTACAAGCTCCAAAGACGTTATTGTTTCTGCAACACGACCTCGAGTTCTAGCGTAAAAAAATAAAAAAGCAGAACCAAATACAAAACAAATTATTAGTAAAATAACATCATTTTGAACTGAAGATAATAACTTTTCCATTTAGCAGTCCTTTGCTATAACCGAATCATCCTCATCAGAAGCATTTGGATCCAAATCCATTTCTGTAGTATATGGTATAGCCAATTGATCTTTGATTGCAACTACTTCTTCTTTGTTTTCTTTTTCATCAGCCCAAACAACTGAATTGTCTACTTCGACTTCTTCGCCATCAGCATTTGTAAACTTTTCAATTTTTCCTGTGGCTCTCTTAATCATACTCATAATAATTGTCTTCCTTTTCTTGATTCAATATAAGACTTCAAAGCGTTAGTCTCGACTTCATTTAGGTCACTAGGAATATTATACTTGAATTTTATATGCAGATCTGAATAATTATTTTCATCAACTGGTATTCCCTTATTCTTGATTATGTGAACATAATCATTCTTGATGCTTTTTGAAAACTTAAAATTTAGTTTACTTCCATTAATATGTTGGTATTTAAAATTCGGATCAATAATACATAATATAGGATCTATCTCATACTGATGAATTAGATTTAAGTTCCCATCTACAAATAAATTATCTTCTTGTTTTGCAAATATTTCTATAATTAAAGGTCCAGGTGCTTGGTGTTTATCACCAAAGTTGCCTCTATTTGGAAGCATAACACTCTTGAAGCATTGACCTTTCTTGATTGTCAAGTCAAACATTTCTTTTACTGTTGCAAAACCTTTGCCTTGACATTTTCCACATAAATGTTGTGGTCTTTCTCCTCTACCTTGACAAGAATGACAAGGGCCAGCATAATTTCTTACTTGAAAGAAACCAACATTTTGAACTATATAATGCTCTCCTGAACCTCCACAGTCGTTACAAAAATTTATTTGACCACTACCACCATCGCCATTACAGTCGTGGCAAGGCACTAATCTTTCGTAAAAAATAGGTTTTGTATTGTCAACAAAACAATCTTTGATAGGTATTTCTATTCTGAGAGTTATTGGAAGATTAAGATTTCTTCTAAATGCGTTTAAATGTGTTTTTCTGAATGGATTTTCTGGAAATGGAATTTGATTTTGTGGCTTTGGATTAAGTATATCTTCATATGCTTGAGATATTTCCTTAAACCTTTCCTCAGCACCAGGCTCTTTATTAACGTCAGGATGATATTTTTTAGCTAACTTTCTATAAGCTTTTTTTGCATCATCTACAGAGGAATTTTCTGGAATTTCTAAAACTTGATAGGGTGTTGGCATAAAGTCATTATACTAATTTAGCCAACATATTCTGTATTTTATTTGAAGGGCATACAGAACTTTCACCAACACCAATATCTGCGTGTTGACCTGTAACGCCCATAATAGTACCATAAACAAGATTATCAACGCCAATTACCATACCACCTGAAGAACCCTCTAAAATATCAGCGTCAATAAATATAATGTCATTCCAAGCTGGCATATTTGGATCTGCTATACTTTGGTGAATATTTGACACTCTTCCAACGGTTGCAGTGTCATGAAATCCTTCTGGAGCACTTATTACTGCAACAATATCTCCTACTTCAAGATTATCACTATTGCCAAAACTTAATGGAGCGATATTTGTTGGAGCAAATTCTAATCTTACTGCACCAGAATCTATTGTTGGATCTGAAGTTAGAAAAGATGCGGCAATGTATTTATTACCATCAAAAGTACACATTATCTCAGTCAAAGTTTGATCACTTGGAACAACGTGTCCAGCAGTAATTACAATATTATTGCCTACGTAAAATCCGCTCCCAGACCAGTTCTTTTTCCCCGATCTTACGTAGATAGTACAAGAAGAACCGAGCCCTGTTTGTATTGTTTTTTTGACAGGATCATCGGCTAAATCTCTTGTTTGAGAAGTCTTAACTAGAGACTCCAATAAGTTACAATCTAATTTAAAATTCATTTCACAACTTTGTAGATAATATTTTCTCTCTTGATTGGACCAAATCTTCTGCTGTCGTCAGAGTTATTGTAGTTATCCCCAACTACAAAATAATCATCTTTGCCCAATTTGTATTCCAATACTGCGTTTCCATATTTAGATTTTGCTTCTAAAATTTTTCTGAAAGAATTATCGAGCAAATAGATCATTTCAAAATTATCTGAATCAATTATATGATAATAATAGTCTCCAGGAGTAAATAATATTCTTTTTACAATAATTCCATCTTCAGGATTATCCTTGATTACTACAATGTCTCCTTTGTTATACTTACTCTCTCTCTTTGCTAAAACTACTTGACCATTTCTTAAAGTTGGCATCATAGATTGTCCTACTATGACAACTAATTTAAATGGTTGTATATAAAAACAAAAACAAAGTAATAAACTAATTAAGCAAGAAACTATAAATTTCTTATCCATACTCCACCTCACTTGTGTGTTATGAGCCAGAGTCATTTTTGTTTTTTTGCTTGCTCTTTTAGAATTATTTTTTGACTAAAATTGTTTTCCAATCAACATTAGCCAATTTAGGAACACCAGGACCCCAGTTTTTTTCTTCACCTGGTTCAACAACTGCACTTTGCATAGAACAAATATTTTGTAATGCAACCATCATATCTGCTTGGCAAAACTGATTGCCAAACTCTTGCATCAGATTTAGATTTTTTAATGCTGATTTAATCAATGCACAAATACCTGCAACAAACGGAGATGCTTGACTAGTACCAGACATTTTGCAGTATTCATTTCTTAAGTAAGTAGAGTAAATATCAACTCCAGGAGCAACAATATCTACTGTTTCGTCCTTAGATGTGAATGTTGCTAATCTGCCTCCTGCATCTAATGCAGCAACAGCAATAACTTCATCATATCTTGCTGGATAATTAACAGAATGAGAATCATTTCCAGCAGCTGCAATAACAACTATGCCTTTAGATACAGCTTCTAAAATTAAATCGTGTATGAACTTTGGCGGTTCAGATGAAGTGCCAAGTGACATATTGATAATGTCAACATTTAACTCTATTGCTTTTCTTAAACCTGCAGCTATGGTTTCAAAACTTCCAGAACCATCATCACCCAAAACTTTAATAGGAATAACTTTGGATTTGGGAGCTACACCCACAACACCAAAATCATTATCACTACCAGCAATGATACCTGCTACGTGAGTTCCGTGCCCAGAAGCTTTATCTTCCCAAGAATCACTGTCTGAACAGTTGTAAACGCTATCTTTAGTCCAACATTCTGATAAGTCTACGTGTTCAGCTATTCCTGTATCTAAAACTGCTACAGTAACACCTTCGCCTTTAGTTATCTGCCATACATCTTGTATTGCTGCAAGACCCATACCCCAGTTTTGAGTTTGAGACAATGCGCTAAAAGGAACCGGTGTAACTTCTAAATCTTCGATAGGAATAAATTGAATATTGTCAGACAATTCTTCTACTTCTTGGACAGGCTTATCATTTATATTTTCGGACATTTTTTTTTACCTCAAATATAATATTATGATTATATTTTCCTGATTTCCTCTTTAAACAACGTGCACAATTTGACTGTCTTGTTGAACTCCAAAAAACTCTCCGTCAAACGGCAGAACTCTAAATGAAATTGCTTTGTTTTTAAGAACTAAAGAAGAATTTAATGTTGTTCCTTCTGCAATTTTGAAACTTACACCATTAGTCCATTCAAACCATTCAATAGTACTAAGGTCACTTGAACCACCAAAATAATAATATGCTGAAAGCTCTGTATTTGACGGAACTTTATCGTTTGTAATTGCTAATCCAGCTTTTATTTTTACATCGTACACATAAGGAGCATTTTGATTTTTTATGATAATTGGGCTTGATGTGTAAGAAATACCATAATCAAAATTGTCATATGGTTCTACAACAACATAAACCTGATCGTTTTCTATGAAGTAACTGTTTGATAAATTTAAGTCAGATTTACTTTGAAGTGTTTTATTTCTATAATTTGGCGAAGAATCCAATTCTGATATTGTTGTTCCTCCGCCAGAAGTTCTTACTCTGTACCATTTAGTTCTTGGTCTAAACTCTTCGTTTTCTGAAATGTATTCATAATCTAAGTAAAATCTTTCAGATGCAGAAACTTGACTTGTAGAGCCAGCGGAAACTTTGTAAGCCCTAGAATCTAAGCTTAAAGTACCAGAGCCCAAAGATGGTATTGTAGTATTCGAATATCTTGAATAGACATCAGAGTTTGGAACAGTATTATTTGTAAACTCAAAATTATATGTTGTGCTTGCAGAAGAACTGTACTTTTCTACTTTCAACCCTACTCTATATGAAGAACTTCCAGCGATAAATAATGTAACTATATCACTGCTTGTTTTTCTTACATTGAAAACAATTCTTCCATTGATTCGATCAAGCTTGTATCCACCTCTAATAATTTCATTGTTTACTAAAACAACAACTTTGCTTTCTTGAGGCCATCTACCATTAACCGAATAATAACTTATATAATCTGTTGATATAGTGCCTTCCCCTAAAGCTTCATATCTTTCGTTGCCAGAAACAATTGTAGCTCGGACATTATTTACATCAACAATATCAGTTGTAAAAGTGATAGTTCCATTTACATTATTTGTTGTGTAAAGAGAAGAGTCAACTAAAGTATCATTAATAAATACCGTGATATCATCTAACAAATTCCAAGTAAACCTTACGCCATTTTCATAAACAAAAAATGTTCTACTGTTGTTCGGAGACTTGAGGCATATTAAATTTTCTTTTGTAATAGTTTGTGTAAATTTGTATGACTTTTGTCTTGATGAAATAACACCATTTTTACCAGACAAAATTTCTTCAAAATCATTCCAGTTTGTGCTATCACCTTTACATAATCCCCAAGTTAATTTAGAAATATCATTGTCAGTATAATTTGTTGACAATATATATTCAGAAATGTCATCTACTGTTGTTAAAACATCACTGAACAAATAATCTACACTAGGGCTAACTTCAGTGTAATATAAAGTTTGAACGTATGGAACAACTCTTGTATTAGAAGCATTATTCCAGCCTTCAGACATTGAAATTCTGAAATCAAGATTTGTAAGTTCTTTGTTTATCATTGTGGTTGATGCAAATGAAGACCACGAACTATATGTCTTTCTATCTTTTGAATATCTATACTCAACTAAACAAGAACTGTCTACACTTTGTCCTGTTGAAACTACATAAGAAGTAGTTATTGATTTAATGAATTTAGTATCATCAAATTCAATATTTTTAGACCAAGAACCACTAAATAAACTGTTAGCTCCACCATGAATTAAAGCTGTCGATAAATTGTTCCAATATGAATCAGAACTGGCATCAAATGTAAGACCAGAAGTTTCTTGATTGACTGTTCTTAAGAATCCAGTATTTGCATTTTCATCAGTATTGAATGAGAGAAGTTTAGTTCCTTGATTATTCCAAGAATAATTAATTCTTTCAATAAGTTTTGTTTGATTTATGGTTTCATCGCTGTCAAAATCACTTACAAAATTTATAATTGGAATAAATGATTTGCCCCATCTTTCCATCATATACGCAGATACTGTTGTGTTGTTGTGTATGGAAGAATAAGTACCATCCCAATCTTGTCTTAAATATATTTCAAGATCATCAGAAGCAGTTATTGGAGTGCTGAATGTAATCTGTCCTGTGCCTGGGCTTGTTGTAAATCCAGAACTCAATATGGATGAATTCTTAATTATTTCTATAAATGGATACTCTGATGTGGACCAAGTAAAAGTATTAACACCATCAGATGAAATTGTAATTGTAGATCCTGTACTTCCTGCTGATGGGATTAGCGATAGCTGTTTTTCACTTTCATTTTTATATCTTAATTTCAAATCATCAATTCTTAGAAGACTGTTGCTATATAAATAGTCTCTTACAGCTGCAATTTCAGTTGTATTAGAAATTCCAGATATGGCACTTGGTTGCTGTCCTATTAAAGCATATTCAAGAGTATTGTAAACATTACTTACTTCGCCTTCTAAACTTAAGTTTGCGATAATATTTGTTATAGCAGTTCCAGAATTTGTAAACCCAGAAGAACTTCTATGAATTGTTTCTGTACCTAAAGTCCAAAGATCTTGGTAAGTTCTTCCTCCTGTTCTTGTCCAGAGCGTTGTCAAATATGTGTTGAACTTACTTTTGGAATTGTAAACACGGTTTATAGAATTAGAACAATCAAAAACATTTGATACTAAAAATTTTGAATCTAAAACTAAATGTCCACTATCATTTACGAGAACTCCCTTGAAAGTTCCAGATTCCCAATTGACATCAGTATTGTTGTAATTTCCAACAGAAACAATAGTGTCTGTTGGTGATGAAGAAACATCATAATGAACTTTGAAGAAGAAATCTTGACTTGATTGTTCATACCAAGTTGACCCATTGACACTAGAGAACGCAGCTCCAGCAACAGGATTAAATAAAGTAGATTTTCTCCAATTAAATAATGGAACAGAACTTGAAATTTCTCTTATCACCAAAGCAAGAGTTGTTGTACCAGAGCCGGGTATATCAAGGTCTGATGTAAGATCAAAGGTTGTAAAGCCTTCTCTTCTAACACTTGAAGAAGTAATAGATGATGAAGATGCTAATTGTGTTTGAGGTTTGTTATTAACATCTACCGAGTATACATAAGCAACTAAGGAAGAGTTGCTGACACTGTCGTTATACAATGCACTAGAAAGATTATCTTGTTCTCTTACAGTTATATAAGCTGATACTTTTGTGATTGTATTAGCTGTTGATGCCGTAGTAAATGTTTGGGCTAAATATCCAGTCGAATTATTATCACTAGGCACAAACTTTATTTGACTGACTGGTTTAGATTGAAATAATACAGGAGAGTATCCTTCACTTGTATTTTCTCCTGTCCTATACCAGTTATCACCGTCATCTAATGTATACCACAAACCATTATTAGTTGCTGCTAGTAATACATTTTGAGTAATTGCACTAAACGTTGAAGAAAATATTTTTAAGTCGTAAATAGCAGACGGATTTGAGCCCATAAACTCTGTCTTATGAAAACTATTACCCTCATCTAGAGATCTATAAACACCCTTGTTTGTACCTATAAATATCTTAGATTTTCCTGGAGTTGTCCCTATGGCAGAATCTGTATCAATTGCATAACATAAACATTCAATATTTCTTAGGAATCTTTGATCTACTACATAATCTGGGGAGCTCAAAACATCAGGGTATGAGTATTTCCAGTTGTTTATTTTCAACAATCCATCATTTGTAAGTATGAACAGTGGATTGGCATATATATTATTTTGCGCTGAAGATGGAACAGAGTATGCTTGGAAAGAGTTATAGAAACGTGTCACACCTTCTGGATTACCCTGAGTAAACATTTTTCTTGGGTTAATGAATTGTCCAAAAGAAGAATTGGTAACTTGATAACCCATCACATAGTATCCGTCATCTCCAGAAGCGTGTATTGATTCATAAACTTCAGTAGTTCCAGAACCTATCTTTATATATTGCCCTTTGTAAAACCCATTTATGTTTGATGATGTAAGTTTTAAGAAGTCAGATGTGAACGTTCCATTTTCATAGACCTTAATAGAAAGACCATCTGATTTTCCGAAGGCTTCAAACAATAAACCATTCCAAAAACCTTTTAAATAACAATTTTGCTTTTTGTCATCAACTTTTGTCCAAGATGTAGTATATTTCCATAAACCATTTGATGCGCCAACTAAAACGTTTAAATCTGGATTTTGTGCAATATAAGAAGTATCTGAAGCATTATCTAATAAGCTATCTAAAAACCACTTACCGTCTATACATTTCCAAACGCCCAAATCTGTTGCTACTTTCGTTTCATCTCCAGACTTTTCAGGATTAAGAACAGATCTTATAACGATTGGGTCTGACTCTGGATCGGTTGTTGAAGGAACCAACTCTGTTCTCATTTTATATGAAGAGTTATCTGGATCAAATACACTAGAAGTTATAAAATTGCTAACTAACAGAGTATTTTTAAGTCCCCTTGTATCAGTCTGAGAAACTACAGGTGCAACAAAATCAAAAACTGTTGATATGCCAGCCTTTAGGCTTCTTGCTAATTCTTGAATATTCTCATTATTTGCAGAATCAAGATAATATTTTTGATTAGATTTTATTGTGTAAAGGTCATCTTCTAATCCTGAAACTACATCATCTGCAATTCCAAAAACTTCAGTGTTTTTGAGGAACGAAACTCCACTTGAGGATCTTGCTGAAGTTAATGTTACTTGTATCGGAAAAACTGTATTATCTATAGATTTTACTATAACAATTTCTGAAGTAGTTTCATTTTTTAAAAGAAGTAAATCATAAGATGAGATTCTTTGATTTAATAACAAAACAGTATCAGAATTTAAATTATCTTTCCAAAGTTTTGCGATTGGAAGTGTTGTTCTTGATATTGGCACAAATGTTGAAGTGTGTGGTTTTGTGCCATCATTTGTAATTGCTGGATTTTCGCTAACAACAGATAAGTTGACATTATTTACATCATCTTTTGATAATGATTCTAAAAATGTAACTGTTCCATTAGATGAATTCGTGAAAAATGGAGTTGAACTTGGTTTATCGTTAACATAAACCATTGTTCTTGTTTGAGTATTTGAATGAGTACTCCAAGGTTCAGTTTCAAAAGTTGTGAAACTGTTTTCGTAGTAAAGCTGTTTTCCTGGAATATATGAAGTTCCAGTTGATACAAGTTGATAATTATAGATTAAGCTTGCATCGTCAATAGTTTGATAATCAGAGTTATAAACTACAAAATTAGGCTCTATCGCTCCATATGTGTCATTAGCTCTTTTCCATTTGTACCCAGATAAAATAAAAGAATAATTATCAGTATCATCTTCCCAGAGTAAATCGGAACTTACAAAAATACCATTCGTTGTGCCTGCATACAATCTTCCATTATTAGAACCATCATCATAGCTATAAAGAGTATTTACACTTCCTTGAAACAATGGCTCCCAATAAAGTTCTGTTGCTGCGATAGTAGAGTTATTTGTAGAAAGATCTTTTATCCTTGCAACGCCATTTGTGTGACCTACAAAGTATTCATTGAAAAATCTAAAACTTTTTCTTTCAATAACGCAATTGATGATTGATCTAGCGCTTGCACCAGAAGGAGTGTCTGTTGAATAAACTTTTAATTTATAGACATCCCATTCTAAGTTTGTAGTTCCTAATACAAATGAGTCGTTTGATTTCAAGAACCAAACACTTCCTCCATAAGTAGTCCCATTAGTAACACTGATTTTTTTATAGCTTATATATTCAGATGAAGAGTCCAAATCTGATGCTCTTGACCAAGCACCAGCTGCAGCAACATATATCCCATTAGCTGTTTTATCAGTTTGATCCTTAACCAAGACTCTGTCTGAAGAGGATAAAGTATATCCATCTATAGTTTGCAAACCAGATAATGATATATTAGAAGTTGTTGCTACTGCTGCAGAAGTATATGATGCTGAAGTGTCATTGAATGGCAATACCCAATACTTACCAGTCGAATCTTCTATATATCTTGCAGAATGAGTTAAATAAAGATCGTAGTCATTCCACCACAATATATTATTTTTATAATCATTGCTCTTGATTACATATATACCATTGACTTTTTCAGAATATATTTGTGTAACTTGGCTTTGATCTCCAACATAAATTCCTTTATCGGTGTTGTCATTACTTCCAACATAAATGTAATGATCATAAGTGTTTTCATCTGGCTCATTTTCAACAAAAGTTATTCTTTGAGGTGTTATTTCTCTTAAGTCAGATATACCGTTTAGGGTTGTTATTGCTGTCCCTGAAGAATCATAATAATTAGATATTTCAATCCAATCCCAATTCTGAGGAGCTTCATTTTCAGGAATTACTGCATAAAAAAGATTGCTTGATGTAGCGCCATAATAGTAAGTTTGATTAGTCCCATCAACTAATCTGTCACTGGATACTATGAATTTGGTCAAATTGTAGTTCTGAAAAGAACTATTTTTAGGATATTTAATCTCAGTCCAATTATCAGAAATGTCTTTGTAGAAAACTCTGTAATTTGAAGTTAACGCATATAAATTTTTAAAATAATTTTCTTCATTCAAAACATTGTCTTGCAATGAAATAATCTTTCCATAATCATTTTTCCAAGAAGAAAAATCAGAAGCTAAGTTACTATTAAGATTCAGTGAAAATAAGCCTCTATTACTTGCTGCAAATATTTGATTTATGTTGCTGAAAGTATTCTGACTTTCTAAAAATACAGAAATATCATCATAGTATTGAATTTTTGAATTTACATTATGAGGATAGAAATAAGATTTTCCTATTCCTGTAACTAAAAATTTATTTGGAGTAAACGTTAATCTTCTTTTGTGTATATTATCTGAAAAGTGATTTAGAGCAATAGTTCTTAAATTTAATTTACCAGAACTGATAGAATTTGCAGATATATTTTTTATTCTATCATTTGAAATATTATTGATTACTTCTTCTGTATTTTCATTTATTGTTATGACTAAATCTTCAAAAGTATAATCATCAAAGTTAGGAAATGATTTATTGAGATAAATTGTGCCTGAAGATGGATTAATATTATAGTGTATTGGATCAATAGTTGTATTATTTATTTTTACTATTGCATCTCTATAATCGAAGTTTGACCAAGAAAATAGTTCGTATATGTCTGAAATTGAACCATCATCATTAGTTTTTTGTGTAATAATACCGTTACTAAGCTTCGTATATGTTTGAAGCGCCAATGCTGTTGTAAGTATTTGTTGACTTGCATTGACGGGATATAGTCTTAAGGATTTGGCAATAGGCAAAAATACCTTAAGAGAAGACGTTGATTTGATCGAATAAGATAAAAATAATTTGTAAGATGAACCTGATTTATAAAGATTATAATCATCTTCTGACAAAGTTACGCCATCTAATTTAACAATTGGATCACCAAAACTGTCAATATCTTGAGAAAAAAGTTCACCATTTGATTGCTTCAAGATAAAAATATTTGTATTTTTATACGTTCCACTTTCATCAAAATTTGAAGCATTGAGAACAAGAAAATTTCTCAAATTTATTCTTGATGGTGAGTTTTGGTCTCCAAGATGTTTATGCCTTAAGTATGCTAGATTTAAATTTTTCTGAAAATCTCCTAAGGTTTCATTAAATTGTTTTCTTTTAGTTGAGTACTTAATCTCTGAAACAATTACAAAGTCTGAATAAGTTATGTCTGGTGTAGTAATGACTTCAGACAAATATAAAGCACTCGAGTATGAGTCATAATTTTTATCAGGGTTATTTGGAGATACTATTTCACAAAACTCATCCTGAAGTGTTGAAATTCCTGGCTCTGCCCATACATAAAAAGTGTTGTCTATTGTATATCTGAAATAATATGGTTTTTCAGTTTTTGCAGCATATTTATTAAGTATGCCACGTCCAGAACTTACTTTAATACACTGTTTAAATGCATCGTCAAAATATAAGCTTGTTGTTCCTAATGTAAATCCTGTTGATGATATTGCGCCTATCCAAAGAGTCTGTTCGTTTTCATCTCCGCTTTCAACATAGACAACATAACTATTTGAATAATCTGAAGAAGAATCAAGTGAAGAATGTCTTGACCAAGAACTAGAACTTGCAGTGTATACACCGTTTTGAGAAGCTACTGATTGATTCTTTACTAAAACTATATCTCCAGCAACAACAGAAATTCCATCTATTGTTTGTGCGCCAGAAAGAGATATGTTAGCGGTTGTTGCAGTTTTTGCTGAGACTGTAAATCCTAAGTCAAGTAGTTCTAATTTATATCCATACTCACTTGATGAACTCTCTACATATCCATCGAGCAAAAGTAGTTGATCTGCTCTATTATCTGTAAGTTTTTCAACTTCCCAGCCAGACACTATACTCGGTTCAAAAAATGAGTATAAGCCTTGAAATTGGGATTCAACGCTAAGCATATTCTCATAGTCATAGCCTGGATACCAAATATCACCAAATTGAGAATATAAAAATTTATAAATAGATGTTCGACTTGACATTTTACCCTAAGGAGCAGGATTGAATTTTATAGAAGCATCTCCTATATCGAGTTGTACGGCAAAATCACTAACCATTGCTGGTACAGCTCCAGTAGATGTGAGGAATATTCCAAATCTTATTGTGCTTGATGCTTCTGACAATTCAAATGTAGTATTTGGTGTTATAATATTGAAATTTTCAAAATTATATGTCTCATTTGTATCTTCAGAAGTTGTATATCCGTAAACAATACTTCCATTGTTTTTTAACTCATTAGAAGTAAGCAATCCTCTTTTAATCAATGGCGCATCAGTATCATAATCTGCAGTATCAAACATTTTAGTAAAGAAATAACTTCCTGCAGATGAAGTATAGGTTAGAGTCAAAGACAACAACTCAGGAGTTATATTCGGAGTTGCAGAAATTAACTCGACTTTATATTGAATCCATTTACCAGAATAAGAAGATAAATCAACAGACAGTAATTGAGCGTTTGAAACCGATATTGGCTCGTTTATAGAAGATAGAGAAGTTGCTTCACCATATGATGCAGCTAAACATTCTGCTCTGGTATTTCCTGTTTTTACATAAATCTTCACTTCAGTTCCGAAATCTAAACTTGTATCAGTTGTTGTTGGATATTTATTTAGAACCAAAGCATTTAAATCTGTCCAGGTAATTAAAGTAGGAACATAAATAGGTTGAGGCTCATATAGTCCATATTCTCTAACTTTTCTGTCAGGTGCAAATATAGAATATTCTCTTGAATTTGGCACATAGATACCCTTTCTAGATAAAGAATTGTCTGCATTCTTTTGAATTTGATAAATCACACCCGAGTTATTTGTGGTAGAAAGATTTTGATTATTTGTATTATTAACAACCGTATTAGTTGGAGTTGTATTTGCGTCTGTTTGATTTTGAGTTGGGTTGTTTGTTTGATTATTTTGAGTATTTCCAGTAACAGGATTAATTGTTGTATTTGAATTGCTTACGACAGAAGTAGCAGTATATTGGATAAAACTGCTTGGATTATTTCCAACATTTGATGTTTGAACCATTTTGTCATTAAGAACATCAAACCCTGAAGCGTGTGCCGGAAGAGCTACACCTTGTATATTGCCAGCTTCGTCTTTAAGTCTAACATAGATAGTTCTGTCATTATTTTCATATGGAGTTGGAGTAAATTGATAAATGCTTCCATCTACACTTGCTCCATAAAAGGTGTTTCCAATACTAGTGACTGCCTTAAATTTAGAAACTCCAAAAAATTGTTCAGATGGTATTATCTGATATGATTCTTCAACGGATCTTTGCCAGGACAACTTAAGAGTAGTACCTGTTCCTATGTTATTTGTAGTTTGAAGTTTAAATTTCAATATGTCACCTTCTTGCACAGTAAATGCATTATATGAATATTTACTTGTTACTGCAGTTGACGTATTGTAGTTGCTTATTTGCAATGTATCATTTATGAATAGATTGTAACCTACGCTTGCATCAACTTTGAAAGACAAATCGCCTGCTTTACTTGTCAATAAAGCACCCTCATATGTAACTGAAGAGTTTGTGAAGCCTGTAGGAACTGTTATGGTTGTAGCAAATCCCCCGTTATAATTTATTGATGAAGTTTGATTTTTATAAGCAATGAAATTGTAACTTTCTATATCACCAATATCTGTCCAAGTGATTCCAGAGCCAGTGTAAGATCTCCAAGTAGCATTTAATTGTTCTGTAAGGTAATTGTGAGGTACAATTTTTTTGAATCCATTAACGGACTTAAAGTAACCATATATTCCATTGTCAGCAGAAATATATATGTATGAGCCATTTGGATCATCATAGACGTAGTGAATATGATCTGCATAGGTATCATATATTTTTGACCAAGTCTTAGCTGTTGAACCAGTGTATGATAGCTCCCAGATTTGACCTCCTCTAAATGTTGCTAATAAAGAATTTCTAGTAACACTTCTAGTCAGGGTTTCTACATTGTCAAAGTTTGAAGAAAGAGTCTGTGTCCAAGTTGAGTTGTAATAACTGTACACTGAAGATGATTTACTACCGTATGCACCACCTAGTCCAGCAAATAAAGTAAACTCTTTCGCAGCTAATGAAGAAACTTTGTCAAATGCAGAAAAGGTCTTAATTTCCGAGATTTTTTTACCGTCATATTTATAAATTGAACACTCAGTTGTAGCACCCTTGTCAGAACCTATATATAAATCATTACCTAAAGAAGCAAGACTAAGTATAGGTTTTAACAATTTGTAATTAGCTAAACTCAAAGGATCTTTTGCATTAACTACAGACCAAAATTCACCATTATATGAAGTAAATAAAAGACCATAATTACTACCAGCAAATGCTCTTCCGTTATGAATATGAATACAAGTAATTTGATATTTTTCTGCAATAAGAGATTCATTCAATATTTCATAAACTTCTCCATTTGCATATACAAACATTTTATTATTTGATGCAATTAATATTTTATCGTTGAATGATGCAATCGCTGTAATTTCAGATGTAGCATTACCTGTCTTCTTACTCCACAAAAACGATGCATTTGTCAAATCAACATTTTGGAAAGTAGTTTCACCAGCAGAAAAATCTATAAAACCTCTAGAATCAGCATTAGGGAAATTTTTTGCATCTCGGAAATCAGAAAATCTTGAAATTTGTGCTGCAACTACGTCTGAAAACTCATCATATGCAGCTACAGTAACTTCAGCTCTTTGATCTATAGTAAAGTAATCTCCGTGATAAGCTAGTCTTGCAGCATACAATGATACTGGAGTGTCAAATGTAAAATTTAAATAATCTAACGTTTCTTGATCAGCAATATTTTCAAATATATCTACCCATTCAGAATTTCTTGTTTCTTTTATTTGGCATTTATAAATTTTAGTATTTTTTGCTGTGGCTCCAACAATTATATTTGTAACTGTAGGATAGACGTTGTTTGAACTGTCTGCTTCATCTACAATAACTGGATCAAACTTTTTGTAAACATAATTTGATTGATCATTTCCAATAACTTCAAATTTTGATAAGTCAGAACTTCCACCATAAACGCTTACACTTTTGACAGGAGATTCGAAAATATCTTGAAGGTAATCTACCGAAGACAATTCTGATGATGAAGTGTTGAAAGCTGTTATTTTGTTATAAGCAGTTTTATCAGCCAATCTGATCCAAGTTAAATCAGTATCATCATAGTAAGCAATCTCATTATCTGTGAGAGAGTATGTAGCTAAATCAATACTAACAGAGCCAGAAACCGCTATCGGAAGATTATCAAGTTCAATATTAATCCAATAATCTGTATCTTCAAGTAAAGATATTCCTGTGTTAGAAAAACTATATTCAGCATAAGAAGCAGTCAAATCGTTGAATTGAATGCTAGAAAATGCACCTAATAGTGTTGAAGGCGAGTCTGTTACAGAGTCATTTGAATATAAAGATACATTTACTTTGTCGCCAAGATTAAGTATATTTCCAGATTTCTTTAGTTTTAAGTAAATAGTTGAGATATTTTGATTTCTCGGAGAAGTGATCTTAACTGCTGCTCTTTTATAAGTAAATGAAAAATCTGATAATGTGTCAGTTTGTGTTTCGGTTATTGAAGAGTACCCTAATCCAGCAAAATAGTGGACTTTGATACCAGGATCAACATCATCAGCATTTCTATTTAAAATTACAATGCCTTTTGGTGGATGTGTATCATAAACAACACTTGCAGTTGGATAAAAATCAGACTTCACAAAAATATCTACATTTTCATCAGTAATCTCAAATCCAAAATTTTCAGAATTATTTAATGCTGAATTCCAATACTTTGTGTCAAAAAACCCATTTATATCGTAAGATGAATTATTAGCAATCAGAACTGGCTCAAAATTTCTTATTGTGCCATAGCCAGATCCACCATATAATTGCAAACTGCCATTTTGAAAAGCAACTTCAACTGAACTACCAAAAGCAACTTTGTTATATAGAGTCAGTTTAACATTATGATCTGAACCAGTACTACCTGTTGATGCAGTTTTTACTGGAGTAAACTGACCGTCAATAAACACTTGGAAACCAGTGATACCAACGCCTGGAATTGCTGGATAAGATTTATTTAAGCTAAAATCGAGGTATAAATCAGAACCATTAGCATCAACATAACTTGTAGTTGCAGCTGTAGCACTATATAGACCACCCGGAGATAAAGGTAGAACACCTCTTCTTCTGTTAGTTATTGCCCTATTGGAAAAATTTGCAAGTTCGTTTAAGTTTGCGCTTTGATCAGTTATATAGTTAGTGCTTGGTTTTGAATAACTCAATACTATTGTATCTGTAGGACTAATACCAGATGTTATTAATAAATCATATTGAATTGTATCAATGCCATTGTAAGTAACTGATGCGTCAGTAACAGAGTCAATAGTCTTGAATTGCCCTAAACCAACATCATATACACTAAAACCAGTTGCTGATGCACCAGGTTGTGTTACCTCAGACATTACAACTTGAACAAAACTTAAACCACTTACACTAGTTTGAGCATTTACAACTGTTGGACGTACTGTTTCTGATGTGAGATTGGTAACTGCAACTCCAGCTAAAGCAGCAGCGTATGTAAGTCCTGTGCCTGTACTGTCACGAATCTTGAAAAGATTCGAAGATGGAGGGGTATATGTGAGAGTAACAGGGTTAGTTCCATCACTTATTGCTATCCCGGAACCTAACTGTAGTACTACAACTTTTCCTAAACTTGCACTGCTTGGGTCAAGGACATATGCGTTAGTTACAGCTATGCCAACATTATTTTGTGATACTGCGAAGCCAGAAATAGAAGTTGTTGGCAAGATTGGCGGTGTTGCTTCTGTGTAATAAACAAAAACTTTAGTTCCATCTGTACTTGTAGTAGAATAGCTAAATAAAGGTGGTCTGGCTTCTTTTGTGAGATTAGTGATACCAACGCCAGTAAATGATGCTACAAACGACTTTTGCGTGTCATTATCAGACAATTTAGGTACAGTGGTACCAAAAGAAGAAGCATCATAAGAAACAAAAATTGTTTGTGCTGTTAGAGCTGTGCCTGCACCATCATAAGAACTATCTACTAATCTATCAACATCTGCTAAAACTAATTCAACAGTTTTAGGTGTTCTAGAGTCAATGAAAGTTGCAGTTGGTGTAACAGTCCCAGCAATTGAGCTTCCAAATTTTTTAGTTACAGAAAATCTTAGTTGCAGGCCTGAAGTTGGTTCAAGTCCAGAACTATCAATATCATCAAAATTTAAGTATATTCTTCCGCCATCATAAGAAGTATATGATAAATTACTTAAGCTAGTTGATATACCTGGACTTGCCCCACTAAAAGCAATAAAATTGTTGTTGATTTCCATATTTTATTATTTTATACTTCCGTAATGACCACTTAAGAATAAATTTCCTTTGTAAGAAATAGATGTCAAAGGTCTTACGATGCCTAACAAATCATAGTTGCCTGATGAGTCAAATATCTTTTTTCTTTGAAATGTAACATCTTCATTGAACCAAGATTCTGCGTCAGACTTGTAATAGAATAATTTGGACTGTCTGTCGCTAGGATTGTCAGAAACTTTATCACTTATGAAACCATCAGTAGCACAATATAATGTTCCATCGTGATAACTAAATAACCTGATACCACCCGTTGAAGGAAGAGTTGCAGACAGATTGAAGTCTATTATTTTGTTGTTTATTGGAGCGTACTTTTGACCAATAATAAATGAGAAACTTGCATATCCAAACAACGAATCACTTGCGTCGTTTCTCAACTTACCAAATTGTATAAATGGATGGTCGTAATCCCAAGAATTAGCTTCTGCATCTAAGTATTTAGGATTGAATGTGTCTAATTTTATGAAATTTTTCTTTTCTATAAATGGATCATTTTGCATTCCAAGATAAACTTTGATATCTCTGTCTTCAACTATGACTCTTATTTTAGAGAGTGAATTGTTAATGTCGAAGACATTTTCATCGCTTAATATTTGGATTATGTCTATACAAATGAAATCTGGTCTTTGATTATTTTCTGGAAGATCTACAAATTCTAAAGATAACTTTCCGATAGTGCCTTGCCATATTGGTTTAATTGTGTAATCAATATACTCATCAGAGGTATGCACATTAGTTTCAGCATATTTGTTGAATCCGCCAGCATTATAAGCCCAATATGCTCTTATTCTTGCTCTGTCTAAAGTTTGTGATTTGGGTTTTATTTTTATCCTAAGCTTGATTACTGTATTTAAATCAACTTCAAGGTTAAGGTTGTCGATTGAAATTGATGGATTACCTGTTGATGCGGGGTCAATTTTTAATATGTATTTTTGATAAGAATCATTGAAAATATCGTAATTTGTTTCAGTCTCAGCAGATAAAGATGTGACAAAATTTCTTATAGCCCATGATTGATCATCTGCTGCAGCAACTCCTGAAGATACTGCATAAAATTGCCAACTTTGGATAAGTCCCGTTGTTACCAAACTTTTTGTAACACTATTATTTCCTGATGACAACAAAATAGTATTATCATTGAATTCTAATGAATATTGCCCATATACATCAGCGACCTTGAATCCTTGATAACCACTATATGCATTTGTAAGAATTTGTTCAGCACTATTAAGTCCAGGTTCATTTCTCAAGTCTGTGGAATCATAAATTTCACTTTTTGATAAGTTTATAAGTTCAGTTTCAAAAGTGTACGAGGGTTTATAAAAGTCATAATATCCAGTTGAAAGTAAATCTGTATAGTTCAATAAATATCTATTAGATGAATTTATGTAACCATTTTGGATGTAAAATCCTATCTTTTCACTTCCTGATAAAATATATTTATTGATATTAATTAATGTAGGATCGTTATCAACACCATTAAAAACATATATACCATTTTGAATTCCATTTGTTCCTGAACTGGTTTGATCTTTCAGCAGAAACAAATCATTTAAAATAAAATCATATCCGTCAAGTGAAGAAAAATTATTCCACGATGTAATTGGTTCAAAACTAGCTGCTTTTACATCTATAAAATCTTGATCAGGAAGTATTTCACTTAACAACTGCTCCCAATCAGAACCTTCAGATATCTCAAATAATCTTGAGCCATAAGCTGTAGCACCTGTGCTTGTTTCTGTTGTTCCTTTGATTACTAAAAAATCATCAAAGCCTTTAAGGCTATGAAAATTAGGAAATCTTGCTATGGCTAAATTATCATCATTTCTACTTAATGTATTATTATCATACGAATAATATTGAGCAGGAGCAGGGTCATTCAAGAACACTTCATCAAAGTGAAATGTAGTCCAACTTTCTTCAAGAGTAGGGTTTGTGATAGGTATTTCTGAGTAAGACCAAATCTCTGGTTTTTTATCAATGCCAGCGAATACTTGATTTTTACCAACAGACAAACATTTTACACCAAAATTTATTGCTTCGTAATCAGAAATATTATTGGATATTAATGTAGTAGTACTAAGTGTTTCTGATTCAGTTTCTAACACAACGACTTCTTCTGTAATTAAGTTTGTAGGTTGTGATAAAGATACTGTCTTCGTTCTAGAATATTTGTGAATTTTTTTATCTAAACATCCCAAAAACAATTTATTGTAAGCGGATACCATTGATAATATTCCACCCGATGAAGAAGCTAACTCTCCTTGTGCATATACTTGTTCCCATTCAGAACCATTGTATGCTGATGAAAGCTTAGCTCTAAACAATCTTGGTTTTTCGTCTGATGCTGCATACAAATAATCTTCAGTTTCGTGTTCAAACTTATGAGCAAGTAAACAAGATGCACTTATGTCTGTAGAGTTGTCTTGTAATATAAATATTGGACCTCTGACATACTCTCCATCATAAAACCAAATTTTTCCAGATATTCCAGCTAAGTATATTCCGTCAGTTGTAGACACCATAGATGTAATTGCTCTTTCATTTAATTTTTCTAAATCAATTTGTTTGTTGAAAGAAACAAGGTTTGATGTGTGTATACTAGCATAATATTTTTCTATGGTTGCTGAAACATTTGTGGTAGAAATCGCTTGATCAAAAACCAAGTACCCATTATAGTCATCTACTCCAAACTCTATGCTCGTTGAAATATTTATTGTAATTTCATCTTGAGTAGAAACTTTATAAACTCTGCCTAAATCATCTGCGTTAGTACCTACAAGCTTAAATGCCGTCCCTGTTGAATATGCTGGATCTAAACTGTCAACTAAAGAAACATTTGTAAATTTCTTTTTTGAAATGCCTGAGAAATAAATTTTTTCTTCAGTGTCATTAGGTCCTTTCCACAAGCAACTTGCAGTAAATAATGTTGCTATCATACTTTTGGTCTCCTGATAACATCCCATTTATTTTCTGGTTGAGTTATATTATTTCCAAAATCTCTGAATTTTATTTCAACTTTCTTGACACCATCAGATTCGCCATTGAAGATTACAGAAGCATATGGAGCAAAAGGAGTCCATTCTGACCATTCTCCATATCCAGAATCTAGAAGTCTTCTAATAGAAAAATCCTTTATTCCACTTACTAAATCGTAAGCACTCATTTTCAGCCAAGCCTCTGGAAGGTTTGTAATATTTGTCAGTTGATTAGTTCTAGGGTCGTAGAAATCTGCTCCTCCAATAGGCGGCTGTGTATCGACTAAAGCTTGAGAGGTAGCAACAAAAGTTAAGGGATTTGACTCACTAATATTTCCCATATAGTCCATAAGTTGTATCCAAACTTTTCTTTGTCCAGAATATCCTGAAGTTTGATTGATGAATGAAGTGTGTTCTGGACCCAGAGGATAATAATTCAAATGACCATATAAATACATTACATATTTATTTTCAGTTGCAACTATAAACTTAGACCAAGGCAACCAAGGAGTGTAATTTATAAAAGCATTGTCAATTTCTTTACCAACTCTAAAAGCAAGAATTCCACTTTCAGTGTCAGTCGCTTGTATAGATATTTCTACCATTCTTAAAGTAGATTCAGTTGCAACTAATGCTGTAGGGTCATTATCACCATCTTTTGGAGGATTTATATCAACTACAGCTATGTCAGAGTTTTTAGTTGCAAAGCTTGAAATATCATTATGAGAAACTGCTCTTACTCTAAAATGTTGAGCATTTTTATTGACATTATTGATTTCTTTTTCTGCATATCTACAATGTAACTTGTGCCAAAGATTTTTTGCTAATCTATGCCCTGAAAGATCTCCATTTGTTATGAAATCTGTTTCTTCTGTAAGTATGCCATTTGATTTTCCCAAAGCTGTACTGAATGGAATAGTTATAGCAACCCAAATTTCATTACTTTGAGACAGAGAAGCATTCCAAGAATCATCAGAAAGTTTAACTTGAATAAGTTCATTGTTTGGATTAAAGTCAAATCCAGCTTCATAGGGCTTATAACTTATTGGAATCCAATCTGTCAATGGTGAATCATAATCAGGAATATCACCACTATTACTAAAAAATCTCAGCTGTACTTCATCGTATTTGAATGACTTTTGATAGTCTTTCCAGTTCATTTTGAATTCAAAAAGGTGTGGCTTTATCGTGGATACAAAACTTGAAATTTGACCTACGGTTATCTTACTGAAATATGTAGTAGATATAAACTTCTGTACTATATTTTCGCCTTCGGCTATATTAATTTTAAACCAGTTGGTATTGATGTTTACACTTCCACCAACACATCTATAGGGCACATTTATATCTACACTTTGGATAGTCCAACCAGATACTGATTTTTTATAAATCCCATTTTCATCATTATCGTATTGATCCTTAATCAATACAAGACTGTCAATTGCCAGAGAAGAAAGGTTCACTCCATCTACAGTTACTGTGTTGAGAGAACTTACATCTACATTTTCCCCTGTTGTAGTTGCTGACAAAGTACTTGGAACATTAGCAACTCTGCTGAAGGTTAATCCAGTAGAGCCTAAAGTCATTGGATCAGGAGTAATCAAATACCAGGCTGTTCCCGAATTTGAAGAACCAGATGCCACTCTTACTAAACTATTAGAATATAACTCTGAACTGCTATCCATCTCTGGAACTCTTGCTAAACGCCAAGATGTAGTAGCTGTACCAACTCTTGATAAGTAATAAACACCATTTTGTATAGGATTGTCTTGATTCTTAACTAAGATATAATCTGATGAAGAAGTTACAGAAGAACCATCAATAACTAATGTTGTTGCAGAGCCTGCTGTGAACACATTCGAAGAGTAAGTTGGACTGTTTGGTAAAGTAGTCCCTGTTCCATAAGTTGCATCCAAAGTAAGTTTAGGTATGTTTAGCAAAGAAGAATAAGAGAAATCCAAGAAATCTGTCGATCCACTCAACAGTTTTTGTCCTAGATAGTGCTTGTTATTTGCTATACCTTCATCAGAAAGCAAAAATGTTTTTACTGATGAATCATTATCATATTGTTCTTTGTAAAAATTAGGAACTCCAGACAATTTCACACTATAAATTTTATTGGAAACTGAACTGTAAGAACTTTCCTTAATTCCAATCGCTGCAAAATATCCCAACCCAGCAGTATTTTGATCTAGTGATAAGAATAAATTTGCAACTCCAACAACATTGATTCCAGCTCCTGTTATTTCTTTTACTACTAGATATGAAGCGTTATTTGTTTTTTGTTTATATCTACCTGTAAAAGAAGCTGGAATTTGATCAGTAATTTCAAAAGAATATTTTACTTTGCTATTTAATGGCTGATAAGATCGTAAAGTTTGTTTACGCAATTTATTGTCAGAAGTTCTATAATAGACAGCAATCTCTTTTTTATCACCACTGAAATTGATCAATATCGTTGGTGAATTCAATGGAGCATCTGTATATATTGAAGCTTCTTCACATCTGCACCCTAATGGTCTGTCCCATAATACTGTGAGGTTATTTTCTGAATGAGAACGATAAGATGAAACTGTACTCAAAGCTACATAAATGTCATCAGAACCGTGAATAAAAGATGCTTCAAAAATAGTTCTATTACTCAAAGATGGTTTGTACATTTGAAGTTCATAAGTAGCTGGCACAGTAAATGAACTTGATGCGTCTAACTTGGCTATTTCTACATATTCTGTATATGCTGTTTTTGTTACTGATAATCCATTCTGCGCATCTGTTAAATATATGAACTCTTCATTCTCATAATCTGGCCAAGAGTAACTTATGTCAACTATTGGTGCATTTACTACAGAAATATCATCAAATGTACATTCACCAAAATCTACTGATAGTTTTGATTTACCTTGAGCTAAGAATAATTCATCAAGAATAATTCCACCTGAATATGTACTACCTGTAGCTTGAGAAATTTGATATCCAAATGCACTGCCTACTGAAGACGAACCAAATGAAGTTAATAATGAATTTGCAAGAAGATAGGATTTACGTGACTCTTGTGATTGATCAGAGTCTGGTGTGAAATAAGCTTCAACAAAACATAGATTTGTACTACCCAAAGATGAGTAATACATTTCCATTACTCCACCTGATTGAAGTAATGGAAGTAAGCTATGTGGTAAATTTGTAATTTGCTTAGGTGTACTATCAGTACCATTTTGTCTTGTGTATAGATAAGATATTGGTCTTGAGTTATTAGGTATATCTATCCTACAAACTATTTCGTTGCCATTTGCACTCGTGTCAGGTGAAGCGAATAATTTTAGGAAAGCTTGAGATGTTACAGCTATGCCACTAGTTGTAAATGAAAAGCCTGCTTGTGTGTAAAAATCAGTTTTGCCAGATGTTGGCGTTAGCTTGGTTTGAGAATACGCAAATATTCCTCGGCTGTATTCAAAGCCAGTCAATCCAACACTTGAACCTAATGTAATAGAACTTGAGCTATAATTGCCATCGTAGCTTTGAAATGTATAAAGAGCAGTTGAAGCAATTGAAGCAGCTGGTATAAGATTTCTTCTTACTGTTGATTTTGCAGTGTAAGCATCGAATGTTCCACCAGTGTTTGAAATCTCATATACTGAACCTAAGTATCTAGCAATTCCTGATTTTTCTGTTTGAGCTGATACTTGATTGCCAGAAACAAAAGTAAGCAAAGAATTTTTCCCAGTATATCCAACTTTTCCACTTGCAATTTCTGGAAAATCTGGGTTTATGGGAAGTTGACCTTCCCATAAAATTTGATCAAATACTCCATATCCCATAGGGTATTCGATATCTGATCCATTAGGGCCCTCAAGTATAGCTTTCATATATACTGTTGAAAGCCCGCCATTTGCACTTAATGGCCAGTTATAAATCTTGAACAGTCCTGTCCCACCTGCAGTAGGAGCAGACATTGTGCCTTGAGTTACAGTATTATCAAAAAAGAATAGTGGATCAAAAGTATATTCATAATCATAGTCTGGGTCAAAAACATACGATGATGAAGGAAAGTTATTGATAGCAATAGTGGTAGCTGGATCAAATTCTTTGTCATTAGAAAGATAAAGTACTTTTATCCTTCTAGGATTTACAAGTTGACGTGTTGCACTATCACGCACTTCAAATCCAAATATCAATGTATTTCTATTGTTATCTAGATTTGGGTCTTTAGAATAAGAGTTATTGGTGTAAGTTTGACCAGAATTAATGAATTCAGATTGTAAATATCCGCTTGATAAATTGTCAGGTAAAATTACTGATACGTTATATGGCACCTTGATCCACCACTGTCAGAGATTACTTAAAATAT
>JACCDP011141654.1_pt1 | contig 55465 bp, 36 predicted proteins | sample 7445841 | NCBI WGS metagenome assembly JACCDP01 (sample SAMN15323441, study PRJNA562643) | freshwater metagenome | isolation source: river surface water | place: USA:Blue River Watershed | collected 2017-08-17 | reverse complement strand
CTTCCATTACTAGAAATATGTTCTTGATTTTGCATTCTTTTTCAGTTGTTAAGAATGTCTTAATTGCTGATAACTGAACTCTTGCTGCATCATTGATATCAAGAGTTCCACAGTCACTAGGAAGCATTACGATATTTCTTACTTCATCTTGATTTGCCAAGATAAGTGCTTTTTTAATTGCTGATTTAGTATCTGCTTCATTTACAAGTCTACTTTCTCCAGCAACTACAGCGTGATAAATCTTTTGTGCTTTTACTTTTGAATCTCCAAAACCATTAGATGTTACATAAACTGTTCCCATCTTGATTGGCTTTGAGAATTTGTCGCACTCAGTTTGTACTCTTCCTCTAGACATTCTGTTAAGTAATGGATCATCTATAGTTAATGCTATGTTTGTAGGATAAACTAATACATCAGACTTAACAAGATAAGGATTTTCAACTTTGTGAATACTAACTTTTGTTGCTTGAATTGTAACTTCAGGCTCTTTTGTCTCTACTTTTTCTACTGTTTCTACTGTTTCTTGGACAACATCTTTTTTAGCGAAAGAACAATTACACAATGAACCTTGGCAATTTGTTGACCACTTTTCTTGCAAAACTGATAAGTCTTGCTTTAAGAAAAAAGATACTAAACGAGGATTAGATATTAATTTAAGAGTGCATTCTGAAGACTGTAAATAAAGAGGGCATTTTTCATCCATATTTCTTTTATACAGTCATATTTTTTAGGTGATGACGTTGTATTTTCTAAACAATGCTTGAGTTTGTTGAGATTTACTTAACTTTTCTTTGAATGTTGGATCCATTTTAGACATTCTAACAACATCTGAAAGTGCTTTGCCAATTACTTCTTCCATTTTTTGTGCTTTGTCTGAAGGAAGCGTAGATCTTGTTTTTCTTACGAAGTTATCAATTATCGCTGGCCACATTTCTAAAGGCTTGGATTGTAATGTTCTTGAAACATTTGCGCCAAACATAGGCATAGCGTTTTCAAAAACATTATTCTTTATAGTTTGGTCTCCACCTCTTGAACCAAATATACCTAAAATGGCTTCTTGTTGTGCAAATGGTTCGTATATTTGACTGATATAGTTTGCCGCTTGTTGTGCGTTTTCTTGAGTTAATTCAAGAAGAACATCTGGGTCCATATCTCTTTGTTCAGTTGGAGTAGGTTGATACGGTGCTATAAATGGAGAGTCAGGACCTGGACCTTCATATGGAGCAGTAGGGTCATACATTCTTCCGCCAGCAAACTCTCTACCCATTGCAGAATCAGAAATATTACCCAAGAATGAATCAATTAGAGTGTTGCCAGTATATGGTATATTAGTTGTGCCATAATTTGACGGCAAGGGTACTGGATTTTCCATTTCACCATAAAGGCCTTGAGAAATTTTGACTAATTTTTCAAGCTTGTCAGATGATTTGTAAAAACCAAGTTTATCTAAATCATTACAAATTTTTATAAAATTTATATTTTTCATTTTGCAGTATCTGGATTTGCGAAATTATTTTCTTTTAAGAAATTTCTTAGAGGTGATGCTGCTCTTAAGTATTTAGAGATAGTGGTATCTACCGCTTGTTGCTTTTCATCTTGGGGAATATCTGGAGATTGATAGACTGCATAGACCTCCCTCAATACTGTATTGATATTCCAATTAGGAATAATCTTTTGTAACTCATCAAGTTTTTGTTGACTTGCTTCGGACATTTCTTGTTGAGCAACTTTTACAAATCTTTTGTTATTGGTTGCAATTAATTGTTTGAATTTATTCTTAACAGCAGGACCGACATTTGGATCGTCTTTAAATCTTGAATTTACAAGATCTGGATTTTGAATTACTTGATTTGAAAACTGTTGCTTTAATTCAGGGCCTATAACTTCATAAGCACCTTGCGAATGAAGTTGTCCGCCATACCCTCTCACTTTGTCGTTTTCAAGAAGCCGATTGTATGCTTCAGTAGAATACATCTCAGATCTTTTTGATTCGTTAATTGCGTCATAAGCATTGTATGCTAAAACTACTTCTTTCCAGAACTCAGGATCGAACTTTTCAAGTACAGCAGTTTCAAGCGATTCGACTATCTCTGCAACTCTGTCCATAATCCATTGAAAGAGACCATTCAAAACAGGCCCTAAAGAAGGAGCTAATGTTGCAATTAATGGACCCAATTTATTTCTGATCATAGGCACTAGGGCTCTTGCAATGTTGACATACCATTGTGCTGTACGTATATTTTTATTGTGAGAGGCATTTTTTTCTAAAAAAACTTCATCATCTGAATCTTCAGCATATGAATTTATTATATTTTCAGACTTTTCAAGTTCATCTTCTTGTGGATTAAGGTTGTCAAAATTTTGATTGAAATTTGACAACTTATCCAAATCTATTGTTGGTCGTTGTAAGGCAGCATTTTTAAAATATTGTTCAATACTTTGTATAAAAGGCTGTGCAAACTCAGGCGTAGCAGCAAGTTCTGAAAGAACTCTATCTTTTGACATTCCATCAAATAGAAAATTTATCACAAAATTAGAAATGTAATTTACATTGCTTGGATTAAGGGTTATTATATTCATCTTCTTGGTTTTCTTGAGAATAATTCATTTATATCATTTACAGTTTGTCTTGTATTTGCCATATCTAATTCAAGAACTCGCTCCATTATTTTGATAAATTCTTTTTGTGTGACTGCTCCATTTTGGACATCGTCATACAAATTTATCAGCAATTCTCCCGCATTTCTTTTTTCTTCTGAAAGAGAACTTACAGATGTGCTTGCAGTTATTTTATATCTCCTTAAAATGTCCCTAAAATAAATATGCAATCTAGAATAGTTTGTTCGATGTTTAATAATCTCTTTTTGCATATCTGCTGGTAAATCTGAAATGTCTCTACTAAACAATACAGAAATAGCATTTGGCGGAGCTTCCATAGTTGCTGTTTGATTAGTGATCAAGTCCACAGGATTATCAGTTTCTGATGGTGAAGAATTTACATCTCTTGGATTTCTATTAAACTCTGCAAAAGTTTGATAATCAGATTCTGTATATCCTGTGTGAGGAGAACTCATACTTCTCAGAAGACTTACAATTAAAACATCTCTAAAGTTTCTTTTGATGACAAGTTTTATTTCATTCTCATCAAGAACTTCTCTACTTCTATTTTTAAGAAGGAAAAGTCCATATGATGTATCAACTTTGTAATAAAATGTTTTATCACTGTCATCAAAATCGCCTCTTTCTGAACTTGTATATTTTGGATCAGATATAAATTGGCTCAATGATTGATAGTTTTTTTCTTCAACAACAGGATTTATGCCAGCATTAAATGTAGATATTTCTAAATCTGAAAAACGACGAGTAAGCAATCTTTCAAAAGCGTCTTTGGAATAAGGAGTTTCAGAATCTTCTTTTATATAAAAATTGCCTTTGTTAGAACCAAAGTTATAGAAATACACTGTGCTTGTTGAAGTAGGTGGAGTTTCTATACTTTCAGCATCTGGAATATCGTTTATGTCAAGATATGAATATCCAGGAATTGGAACTTCTAATAACGAAACTCTGACGCCTGTATATTTTTTTCTTTCGAAGATTTCCTTAATTTCTTCCTCTGTGTAACTGTCTTTATTATTAATAGAAAATGTTTTTTGATCTGTTACAACTGAGTATTTACCTGTAGCACTCAAAACAATACGTAATGATTTAGAATTGCTTTTGACGATTCTAACTGCTTTGGCGATTAAGTCTTCTCTTTCCATAATAAATATATTTCAATTTATAAATTTGCTCATCCTTCTAAAACATACTTGGAAGGCTCAATAACAGTCTCTTTGGAAACTTTTATCTTTACATTTTCCTCATTATTACTGCCTAGATATTCAAATGCTGCAGATGATAATGACATCTTAACGATTGAGTTAAGCGCTCTAGTCCCCGTCCCTGTTTTGATTGCTTTGTTTATGACTTCTTCAAAGTAATCATCTTCAAAATCTAAAATTACATTAGATTCAGCAAATAAAAGTTGATTCTTTTTAACTGGACTATCTTCTAACTCTGTAAGACAATAAAGCATTTGTTCACGGGTCAACGGGATAAGAGGAACTATCGATTGTATTCTGCCAACAAATTCAGTTGACATACCATACTCTATCAAACTTTCTGCCAATATTTCGTGAGATGCTTTATTGTAAATTTCATATGTCTTTACTTGCTTGTCATAATCGTCTACATCATCTTTTCTAAAACCAATTTTACCCTCTTGCATACCTAGTTTTTTAGCAACAATTTGTTCTAATCCGTTATAAGCCCCACCAAAACAAAATAAAATTTTAGAAGTGTCTACTACTATAGGAGGAGCATTTTGCTCTCCTATGACATTAGCATTAATCTTTACTTTTTTACCTTCAATTAGTTTCAGCAATGTACTTTGAGTAGAATAATGAAAACTTTCTAATCTAGTACCAGTGTTGTTTGCAGAAGCAAGCTTGTCGATTTCATCAATAAAAACAACCCCTTTCTCTGCTAGTGAAACTTCTGTGTTACTCTTAATAAAAAGTTCTGTGATAACACTATCTGCGTCTGAACCTTGAAATCCAGTAGGAGAAAAAGACGTTGCATCTCCAGACACAAAAGGTACTTCTAAATATTTGGAAATGGTATTTACTATCAGTGTCTTTCCTGAGCCAGAAGGACCTAAAAACAGTATATTTTGCTTATCATTTGAATTGCTATGAATATTTCTCATATGTTCAAAAACAGCAATACTAATACGTTTTTTTGCTTCATTCTGTCCAACAACTTTTTTGTTTAAATTTTCAAACAAATCTTTGGGAGAAATATGTTTGTACTTTTTAGTATCACCAGTAAAAAGATATTTTTTAGATAAAGGAGCAACTTCAGCGAGCCTCATTTTAAGATCTAAAACTGAAGCTTCATTGTCACAAGCAGAAATGAGTGAAATAACATTTTGATGAATTTGCAACTGTCCAAACTTATTGCCAGTTATATAACTTTTGTAACAAGCATCGCACAAATGCATCTTTACTAATCTATTGGCAAAAATTTCTATCTCGCCTAAAACATCTTTGGTTGCTGGTCTAGTACAAAAGTTGCAAATTAAACTATCTAATTGTTTCAAAATGATTTCTCCCTCCTAACATTATACATTATAGGCAGGATTTTAATGTTTTTTGAAATAAATAATTTATATAATGGAGGGAAACATATGGCAGTAGTTGACAATAATTCACAAAACAGGGGAGTTGGTAGATGGAAGGTTCAAACCTACAATCCAACTGCTCTAATTGGACCCATTGATGGCGTATTGATCGTAAACAAAGACTTCTACACTATTTTCAAAGATGAGAAAATGGTGAACTGTTTATTCAATGTTCCAAGTCAAAATGTTGCTTTTGCATATAACGAAATTCACGTACAAGATTTGATAATACAAAAATGAATGATAGAAAATTACAACAGCCAAATGAGGTAGACAAACAACGTCCACCTTATGAAATGAAGATTATTCTTTGGGATGGCGAAAATGCAATAAGAAATTTATTGGACAAGCAACAAAGATATAATCCTGAGCCTGTTGTGATCGATCGTATGTTGAAAAAATTGATTAAGTATTTAGAAGAAAGTTATGGGTCAATTGCTAATGTGAGACTATTCAGTAAAGGTATGTCATTGCAGCCTTTAATTACTGAAGCAGTACATCATTTATTTGGCAAAAAATAATGAACATTGGAAAGTTTACAAGAAATTTCCAATAAAATCATAAAATGCTCTCACATTGAAAAGTTGGAAATACTTATAAGTGTGAGGGCTTTTTTATTTGACAATCCTGAAATCAATGGACTTGTTTTTGAAAATTATTCTACATACAATGAAGTTTTAGATAACTCAAAATATAAGTCAAATAAGACTATAAAGTTTCAAAATGAAAAAAATATCAAAAAGATTGGCTTGAAATCTCAAGATCTTTTATTACTTCCAAGAAACAAAAAAAATTCACTAATTCTTTTAGTTGATTCATTAATTGAGGAATTTAATTTCACTATAGTTTTTGACAAAATAAGAGCAGATCCATTTATGCCTGATGATTTATTCAATTTCATCAAAAATAACAAGCAGCATTTTTCACAGCATAATATTGATTTATTTCAAAAAAGAACTAAAGAGTTAAACTCAATAATAGAATTTGCGAAAATAGAAAAACAAATATATGAAAATTGTTTTACGACATCAAGAAAAAATAAGATTAGATTTTATTGGATAAATATTTGGGGTTTGAGTGAAACATATTTAAATCCAGGCATTGTAGAAAATTTATTATTATGAAACAAGCATTCTTAACTTTTATAAGGAGAAAAAATGATGATTATAGTTTTTTAGCAATAGAAAACCCATCAAACCTTATAGAACTTAAAGAATTTTGTTTAAGTTCAGGACAACCAGTCATACTAGTCCAGGAGAATAAAAATCTAATTGCTCTTTACGCTATTGGAAATGATGCACAACTTTTTCAAATTTATGGCGAACAAGATTTCTTATTTTTAATGAAAAGTATTGATGATATTTCTTTATTGAACATTAAAAAATACAATTTTATAAGGCATATTTTACTGAATGCATTTGATGAATTGAGTATACAAGAATCAAAACAATATAAATATATTTTTGATATATTTGAAGAAAATATATTTTACACAACACTTCACACTGAACTTGAAAACCATAACATCAAAAATGTAATAATCAGAGAAATCAAAAAATTAAACTTACCATCATCAATAATAAATAGAATGGTAAGTAAAATTAAAATATCGAAACAAATTTCTGAGAGTTATTTGCGTAAGAAAATTGATGTCGATCTAACTGGGTATGGCATTTATATCAATGCCCTTAAGCAATAATCTATTTATTTCCGCTTGATTGAATTCAATTGCACTGGCTTCACATTTTTCGCAACAATCTTCAGACTTTCTCCAAACCCTTCTTCCATCTCTTACTCCTGGCACTGAAAGAATAGGGAGTGTACTTACCTTACATCTACAGTTATCGTGCAAAGGAGGTAAGGCTAACATAACAGTTGGATCACTATCAATCTTTTCTATGTTTTCTTGCAAATCTTCGGGCGTAAATTCATCTTGTGGAGTTTGGTCTTCTACTTCTACTTCCACTGGATTTACTATTTCTTGTTCAATATTATCTACTTCTTCAGAATCAGGCTGTTGGAATGGAGTTTCTTCTACTTCTTGTTCCTCTGATTCTTCTTCTGCAAAATATTTAAACTTTGCATCTCCAGAAATTGGTAGTCCAAATATATTGAATTTCTTTGCTTGCCTATACCACATAAGTTTTTTATTCTCTTTTTTCTTTATAAAAGCCTTATGTCATCAGAGTTTGATCCAAAGAAAATTATTGATTTTGAAAAAGATTATTACAAAATCTTAGGTATAGATAAAGATAATTTTCCGTCTGGCAATAATAGAAGTGAAACTATAACTAGAACAAAAATTCTTGAAGATGCATTTCGGAAAAGTGCAAGAAAAGCACATCCAGATTTTGGAGGTTCAGAAGAACAATTTCTGGACTTAGTAAGAGCAAGAAGAATATTAGAAGATTCAATTCTACGCAAAATTTATGATAGCGGCGAATTTATTGAATTTAATTTTGGAGAAAATGCTAACGACGCTTTTGAAGTTGATTGGACAAAAGTTGGAAACTACAGGAAAGGCACACCAGAAGACACTATCGGTTTTAGTTTATTTTTGAAACTTTGTGATAGAAAAGAAGAACTAGGAATTATCCCAGCATTTTTCCCAACTACAAACGAGCACAATTATCAATGGGATTTTGTAATCAAAGGCAATAACAAAAATAAGTTAGTGATTTCTATTGTTAATGATGAGAATGAAGTCTTGAGATTGACTAATTCTGAAGACATACAAGAATCATTGCCTTTTAAAATATATATTTGTATACCAGAATCTTCTTTAGTTTTTTCAAGAGATAATAATACTATGTTAGATCCATACGGAAAAACTCTAATAAATGGGGCTATTTTATCAGCAAATTACAATGATTTGGATCTTTTAGAATCCACTAACCTTAGTTTAGCAAATAATTATGTTGATGAAAAACTTGCTTCAGATTTAGTTTCTTTCTTAAATGGAGAACTTAAATCAAAAAAAATAAATAATCAAAAAAAATGGATGGATAGTGAAGAACTCAAGAAGATAGACAGACAAAAACTTCAAGAAATAATTAATTTTAAAAATTTTGAATACTCTGTAAATGAAAACGCAGATTCTTGGTTAGACTCCATTGACAAAAAACCTATAAAAAGAGTAGAGAACGACAAACCAGAATTGCCTTTATAACAGGGCTTGATATCTAAAATTTGGAAAAAATAAGAGTGGTTATATTTTTAGCACAGATGCGAGGAGACCAATAATTTGGCAAAGCATATTTACATCATCGACACTTGCGTCCTACTTCACGATCCCCTTGCCCTATACAAATTTGGCGATAATGATATATATATTCCCTTAGCAGTTATTGATGATTTAGATGATATAAAGACCAGAAAAGAGAATGTAGGCTGGTCTGCTAGAGAAGTATTTAGAAATCTTGAACATTATTCTCTTCAAGACTTACTGAAGGGCGTAAAAATAAATGATCTTAATGGAAGATTATTTGTCTATAACACAGAATCTCCACTTCAGAAAAATGAAAGACCAAACATTGTTAAGGTTCATTCTGACAATGCAATCATAGAATGTTGTTTAGCGCTTAAGGCTGCAAATCCTAGAAAAAAAGTTGCAATCATTACCAAAGATACCGGGCTTAGAATCCGTGCAATTACTTGGGGTTGTGCTGCTGAAAATTACAGAGCCGATCAACTTGAAGACGAAAAATTCTTTGGAATAAGATATTGCGAAATTGATAATAAAAATGATTGGGAATTGCTTTGGAAAGATTACACTTTAGAAGTAGAATTATTATCCGAAGATACTAAAACAAAATTAGGTTCATTGTACCCAAATGAATTTGTTATATTCAAATATGGCGAAGCAAAATGCCCAACATTTCATAAAAAGAATGTTCTCAAAATCTTAAAAGATAAATCTAACGAAAAAACTGTCAAAGCCTATCAAGGTGTACAAGGCAAAAACTTAGAGCAAAGATGTGCTCTCGAGATTTTATCTGACCTCACTATTCCTCTTGTAACTCTTACAGGACCAGCAGGAACTGGTAAATCATTTTTGGCACTTGCAGCGGCATTACAAATGATTAATGAAGGCATTTATGACAAAATTGTTGTTATGAAGCCTCTCATCGCTGTTGGTGGAAAAGATATTGGTGCTTTGCCTGGTGATAAGTTTGATAAAATTTCTGCTTGGTTAGGTCCAATCAAAGATAATATTGATCAGATATTGGGTTCTAAATCATTGTCTGCAAACAATATGTTTGAAGAAATGGTCAGAGATGGAATCATTGAAGTAGAAGCAATGGCTTTCATTCAAGGAAGATCTATTCCAAGATCCATCATAATTCTTGACGAAGCAGAAAATATATCTCCTCGTGAAGCAAGGATGGTTGTTGAAAGATGCGGAAAAGACAGTAAAGTAATCCTTTTGGGTGACTTGTCTCAAGTAGAAAATCCATATCTTGATGCTAAGTCAAATGGATTAGCACACGCTGTATCTGGCGGAAAAACAAATGATCTTGTTGCATCTGTAACTTTATCAAAAGTTGAAAGATCTGAACTTGCTGCTGTTGCTAGTGACATTTTCAACAAACCAGAAGCAAGAAGAAGTTAAGCGGATAAGTAATGGCTCACGCATTTTTATGGACTGAATTAAACTCCTCCAACAACACTGAAGTATCAAGAGAAATTTCAAGTGCAGGTTTTGGAACCAACACCTCAAACACTTGGACTAAAAAACTTTTTAAACTAAAGTGGATAAATACTGACGTTGAAAACATCAGATTGTGGTTGGATAATGAGTATGCAAATATATATAACACTTCTCATTATCCAACTATCAAAAATACATCAGACCTAAAAATTGCTGAAGACTTAGGTTTTCAATTTAAATTTACTGTATTTGATACTTTTATTGTTAATCAAACAAATGCTGATGTAGCAACATCAAGTAATTTAGGTTCCACGACTATTGTTACTGAAAGTTTTTTAGTTGCTCCAAGTTACATAGATGGTATAGCATTAGATTCAACTAAAAAAATTCTGGTCAGATCACAAACTAATGCTGCACAAAATGGCCTATATAAAGTTTCCTCGTCATCAGGTCAAGGTACTTATGGCGGAGTAGTTGCAGAAGATATTTTGACTGCTGCTAGGATAGTTGGTTTAGGTAGTTCAACTTACTTTCTTTATAGTGTAGGTTTATCTCCATTTCAAAATGCTGCTTCCGGATCGACATCTTTCAAGTGGGTTAGTCGTTCTTCAATTTATTCACTTGTTGATGTCAAATGTGCAACAACCACAAATCTTCAACAATCATCTGTGGGATTATCAACAAGTTCATTAGTTTTGGACAATTACTCTCTGGCTGTAAATGACAGAGTTTTAGTTAAAGATCAAACAACAAAATCACAGAATGGCATCTACTTCGTTTCTAGTTTATATAAACCTGGAGCAAATACTTATTATAATCCTTTCACAAGCACTTTAGCAGCAGATGATTTTTGGGATACTGCACAAAGTTATATAAAGTCAAATAATCCAGTAAGTATACAATTTATCAATTCTGCAGTTGGCAATACAGGTGGTTATTTCAGATATTATTCTGGCTCAGGACTTACTGGTGGTATTGCATCAACATCTGACTTAAGATGGGCAAACGCTACATACAACTATAAATACACTACAGTAGATTGGTATTACGAAGTTACAGCATCTACAGGTATAGGTTTTAGTTCAAATCTGAGCGGAAATGCAGGAACATTAACAAGCACTCCTAGGCAAATTGCAAACTCTTCAGGAATAGCAACTACACTTAGCGTAAATCAACTAGTTTTAGTTAAGCACTATAATCCAAGCGTAAGCGGAATATATACTGTTCAAAACGTTGGTGGAGGAACTACAGGAGTATGGGTTAGAAACACTGGTTTTGATACACCTGCAGAAATTTCTCAAACAGTAGTAAGTGTTAATAATAATATCAATTCTTTGGGAGGAAACATTTGGTATCTTGGTAAAACAAGTACCTATAATCAATTCTTCAATTTGAATTTAGATGCTATAACTGTCCAAGAAAGATTTTATCCTTACACTTATGAACCAGTTAACAATTTAGTAACTTCAAATCAATCTGACTTAACTGATGTAAATGAAGTTTATTTCACAAATGCTGGTATAGCAATTTCTCAAAGAGTTTTAGTTTCTGGACAGACTACTTATCCTGCACAAAATGGTATCTATCGCATATCTGGCGTTTGCAAAAATGTTTACGGTTTGCAATTGAAAGATGATTATTCAGTGCTGAGGGGTTCTATAGCAAAACTCAATTCTGGAACTACTGGTGCTGGTACTACTTGGATGCTTTATGCTTCTGGCACTGAAACTTCTCCTGGAGCAATAGGTGTAACCTGGCTTAACATAACTAACATAACAAACGTAATCTGCAATGCTGAAACTACTGTAAATAAGTTTTCTAGTCAATTCATTACACCAAGAGATTTTGATGTTGCAGTATCTACTGGAACTACTGTTTTAGTAAGAGTTGATGACACAACAAGAAATGGAATTTACACAGTTTCGTCTATTGGCAATTCACAAAAACAAGTTTTTCAATACGATGACTCTTTAGTTGATTGGGTTTATGATATATACAGTTCTGTACTTTCGGATTCGGTGGGAAGCCATTCTGTATCACCAGATTTGAAAAAACAAATTCAAGGCATTTATCAAATCACTTCAATAGGATCTACTGAAACTGGACAAGTTTTTGTACCTGAAGTATCTTTCCCCTCCTTTCAAAACTATGAGGCATTCTTTGGTTCCGAAGGCAAAGGCAGTTCCCTAATACAAGATTTAGATATTGATTGGTACAGACAAGATTTTCAAAAATATTCTGTCAAAGCAGTCTTGAGAGTTTCGGATTTTTCTTTAATTCCTACTACCTCTGGAACTGCTATCTCAAGTCTTGTCATTTCACATTCTGGCTCTGGTTCAACTATATTAAGAGCAAATGACAGTATTTTAGTCTATGTTGGCAATGGTTCAAGTTCAAATTCTGCATACAATGGGATTTACAGACCAACGTTTACCGGTATTGGTTCAGTTTATTTTACACAGCACGAAGATTTTTATTTCGACACCAAATTTGAAGCAAGTAAAGATTTAAAATCTTTAGCATCACCTTACGAAAGGCCTGCAGTAGTAAGCGTAGAACACGGTTACTTTGGAGCGGGTACGACTTTCAGCAATAAGTATGTTTATATGCAAGGTGAAGTTGGTATCAGAAGAAATACTTTTGGTGCGGATTATTCAACAGTTGATTTAGAAAAATATTTACATACTGGAACTGAAACTTTTAAAATCGGCTCTGAAATTAGACTTCATACAGACAATCAAGATTTAGACAAATTTCCTCGACTTGCTCCCATTCAGCACATCTTATTAGCAGATCTAACTCAAGACTCTGTTTCTAATGACGTTTTACTTGTAAGAAGAAGTGGCTCTGTTCTTTATAGTCAGATATCAGGTGATCCAACTTTTTATAATTATCAACTAAATGACAGAGTTTTCTATTACGCTGAAAATGAGGGCAACTATAATACAAGCGTTAGAAAATCTACAAGTGGAATTTATCAGATAGTATATATAGATTCCAACAACAATTATCACTTAAGAAAAGTCAAAAATAACTCTGTAAATGGTCACATAGATTACGCTAAACGATTAGTAGCACAATCATCTATTGGCAATACTATCTTTTATTTAGCAAGACCAGAAACTTCGAGCACTATATATACTTGGACAGATAATAACTATGACTCTGCTTTAGCGGATGTATATGTTGTATCTACTGGCAACACTGTAATAAATAAGACTTACTCAACTGATTACACTATAGATGCTTCTCAGGGCAAATTGAATGCTTCGGGAACAGGATGGTCAGGAACATTATATGTCTACCTTTACAATGACAACACAGTTCCATCTTATGATAGCGAACCAAAACAATTACTCAACAGATATTATTACACTCAGCAAGTTCTTAAAGATAGATACTTATTTACATCTAATGTTGCTCTTGGTTCATCAAATTGGCAAGTTGATAAAGAATATTTCCAAATAGTAAATGCTATCGGAACTGCTACTACTACTGAAGTAAAATTTAATAGAGATAGATTTAGTTGGATTAAGAGTTTTGATAGTTCTAAAAATTACTCTTCTACGGTTCAGCATATTGTTAGTAATAATTCCACAACAAACTATTTCTTAACAGATAGATTGTCTTCGGATGGATATTATTTCAAGACTGGATTGGGAAATTCTAGTACCTTTGAAGATACAAATCTAATAGATCCAATTACTCTAAATAAAATAGGTTTGTTTACTGGTGATTTTTATTTAGAAAAAATTATAAATTCTGGTACAGCAACAACACTAACAGATTGGTATTCAGGTCTAGGTCTAACTACTAATGCAAATGTTTTAGTAATAACAAATAAAACTACAAATGATTACAGTGATAGAATAATAGACTCTAGTTATCAATCAGAATATTATGATGACCTCAACAGATTAATTTTGTCAGATAAATCTGGTAAAAGGGATCAAAAAGTTTACAAATTCAAAAGATCTGAACATCAAGTTGTAAATCTTTCTTATCATTCTGCATTTGGTGCAACATTAAGTCCTACACAAGCACTTCTATCTAACAGCGCTGGTTCTGGAACTTATGTGCTGTATTATGATCCTGCAAACACAGATAGAGACACAAGTGCTAGATCTTGGATTGATGTATCAACCAGAAGCGAATTTATATGTTCTACTGGTAATACTGGTTCAATTCCTGATTTCAATGACATCACTTATATTCCTGTTATAGGCCCAATGTCAGGCGGAGGAAATACTGCTTATTTTGATGGAGTAAGTGTCGGAACAGGTGACACAATACTTATTAGAAATCAAACAGATAGTGCTCTTAATGGTGTCTATTCTGTAGTTTTACGAACAACTTATATCTTAAATAGATCTTCAGACTTAGATTCAACATCTGAATTATTTGAATTAGGAAGAGTTTCATTTGGTAATAGAACATTTGAACTAAACTTACCTGAAGATAGTTCGGCATATAATTTGGGTGCTTCAGCATTAAATACACCGCTAATTTGGAAGCCATTGGGTTCTGAATATGTCATTGATGTTGTAGGGCTGGGGCATACAAGTTTTTCAAATCTAAACTTAATTCCAGATGACATTAACGGAAGAACAATTTTGGACGGAGAAAAAGTTTTCTTTTATGGACAATCTACTAATTCAGAAAAGATTGTAGCCAGATTTAAGAAAACTATTATGCCTAACTTGACCCGTGTTGGAAGTGGTTCTTCAACAACGGAATTTCAAATTGCAAGTGTTTCAGTAAATGATGCAAATAGAAATATAAATTACGAATTGTATTATGATCCTTCGGCAACTACTTTAGGTTCTGACTCAATTGAATGGTTTAGACAAGGATATATTGCTAATTACACTTCAGCATCATATGGATTTACTACAAATGTAAATCTAAATAATCTTTTAGGTGTTGTAAATGCTCAAAAAGGTGACAGGTTGCTTGTTTTCAATCAATCTGACCAAACACAAAATGGATTATATTTCTTTGATTTGAAAAACAATTTTTACTTATCAAGAGATGCATTCTTAGATGAAAATAGCGAAATCAATACAAACAAAAAAGTTTATGTCACTTCAGGAGTGGCTAATACTGGATATTATGCATTAGCATATGATGAGTCTATTACAAATCCTTCTATAGGTTCAACTGCTCTATATTGGGTCAAGATAAGAGAAAATACTATCTTGACTGATGCAAGAGTGGCTACAACATCAAACGTTATTTTGACAAATCCACCATCTTCTATAGATGAAGTTATTTTGAAAAAATTCGATAGAGTTCTTGTCAAAGACCAATCAACAAAATCTCAAAATGGAATTTATGTAGTTTCTAGTATAGGAAGTTCTAATATTTGGACAAGAGCAACAGATTTAGACTCCAACGCAGAATTGCTTCCACAATTAACAGTAAACGTTGGATACGGAACTACAAATGCTAACAAAAATTTCAGAATAAAACTTCCAACTCCATTAACAATCACAAACACACAATTAACTGCTTATGTGCTTGGAACTGATAATATTGATTGGATAGACACATCTTCTTCAGAACTTTATGAATCAAGTCCTGAATTATGGCAAGATTTTAAAGCAGGGTATGAAAATGCTGTCTTTTTAGGAACTGCCAAAATGTCAACAGATTCAACTGCTTCAAGTAGAAGTTTTGGAATTGCAGTTAAGACACCTTCAAGCGGCATTTTATCAGGTTTCGGCATAACTGAAAATGGAAAAGTTAGAGGCTTAAACTTTAAAGTAGAGTATAAAATTGCTAAGGACTGAAGGTATCACTTCGCAGAATAAAAAAATATAGTATTAACAATTTATCAAGAGAGATAAAATATGCATAATTTAGAATCAGATCTTCACGTTATTTTAGATGACATTGCTCCAGATATTCATTCATATGAAGAACAAGCAAAAATAATCGCATATGCATCTTCAATACTCAATAAAAAATTCAATCAAGTAAGATTTGCAAAAACAGATTCTAAAACCATTGAAGCAAATATGACAGAAGCAATTTTAATTGCTATGAAATCAATATCCAGTTGGGATGACGATGATGATGAGTCAGACTATGTAGATGGGCGTGGACTATCAGTATCACAAGTAGTTAGAAAAGTTGCAAACACTAAATCATACTGGGACAAAATGCATATAATTGATCCAGATGTCTTGGAAGACGTTTTCTCATTTGATGAAGAAGAAGTGGAAGAACCTGAAAATATGTTTGAAAACGCAGAACAAACTACCGAAGTTTACGATACAAAAGGTAGAGGAAGACATAGATCTGATTTTAGCAGACCTCGTTAATTAAAATGAACAGAACAATTTTATCTCAAATGATGCCGCCAATGGGAGATCCTCTTGCTGGTTTAGGCGCTCCTCCGCCTGTAGCGCCGACTGCTGGCCCAGGAATGGCTGGCGGTAATGCTGACAAAGTTATCAGAGTTCCTCTTGCAAATCTTGGATTAATTTTAGCGGATGCTCAAATTGAAAAGAAATTAATGGAAGATTTTGAAGATAATGAACTTGATCTTGCAAATGAAATTTGGATGATGTACGGTGGCACTGAAGACGGTGGTGTCAATCAAGGTAGATCTGGCAAAAGAACTGATGATCAAGAAGTTGATGACCAAGAAATCAAAGATACAGAAAAAACTCGCTGGGAGAGACTTCCTGCCGGACAGAATCTAGACGACTTGGAAATAGAACTTTCTGATTTTGCAAATGCTATAAAATTTCTTTCTTATGGCTTTGCTAAAAACAAAGCTAAGGAGCAACCTGCTGCTGGTGGTGGTGGGATGCCTGGTATGGCTAGTAGAAAACTTGATAATATGGTTAAAATTGCACGAAATCTTGACCGAATGGGTCTTTATCGTATAGCGGATCGAATAATGTAATATATTTCAAATTTGACTTGTTTTTCGTATAATGCTATGGTATAAAACACATAGCATTATTTTTTTGCTCAAGGAAACCAAATGGCAAGTCAATACAACGAAAATTCCATACAGATCTTGGAAAGCCAAGAAGCTGTACGTACAAGACCAGCAATGTACATCGGAGACACTGGTAAGAAGGGTCTTCACCATCTTGTTTGGGAAATCTTAGACAACTCTGTTGATGAGCATATGGCTGGTCACTGTACTAAGATTGATGTCATCGTTTCAAAAGATAATCGTTCTGTGACTGTCATCGACAATGGTCGTGGGATTCCAGTAGCAGTCAAACAAGAAGATCCTAAAAAACGTTCTACTCTTGAAATTGTTCTTACAGAACTTCACGCTGGCGGAAAATTCGGTGACGATGGTTCAGGCTACGAAGCATCTGGTGGTCTTCACGGTGTTGGTGCTTCGTGTGTAAACTTTTTATCCATAAGAATGGATGTAGAAGTTTGCCGTGATAAGAAAAAATATCAACTTTCATTTGATCGTGGCATCCCTGCATCTCAAGTATCCGAAATTGGTAATTCAAATTCCACTGGAACAAAAATTACTTTCTCACCAGACTTTAACATCTTTGGTCAATTTGCTGTTGAAGATGCTTTCCGTGAAGTTCTTCTTGATGAATTTGACATCGATGAAAAGTTTGCTGAATGTTCTGGTAAATGGCGTAAAGCCCTTATTGACGGGCCTGTAGATTTATCAGTTTTCACTAAGTGCTTTGGCCAAATGAATTACGCTGATGATGTTTACACAAATGCATACAGCTCTTGGTTCAATCATTCTTGGAACAATATCCAATTTGATGAAGCAGTATTAGTTCGTCGCCTACGTGAAACTGCTTACTTAAACGGTGGATTAAGAATTTGTTACAAAAATGAACACTCTGGCACTAAAGAAGATTTTTTCTTCGAAGGTGGAATTGCTGACTATGTAAACTACCTTGCTTCATCAAGAACAGGTGTTTATCCATCCAAGCCATTTTTCTTTGACAATAAGAGTGGCAAAGTCAACGTTCAGGTTGCATTCCAATACAGTGAAGATGATGAAGAAACAATCTATACCTATGCAAATAATATTTATACCTCTGATGGTGGCACTCATCTTTCTGGCTTTAAGACATCAATCACAAGAGTTGTAAATCAATTTGCACGTTCTACTGGTGTCCTTAAGGAAAAAGAGCCTAATCTCACTGGAGAAGATATTCGTGAAGGTATTGTTGCTATTGTTTCTGTTCGTCTACCTCAGCCTCAATTTGAAGGCCAGACCAAAGGTAAACTTGGCTCTCAAGAAGTTGAAGGTGTTGTTAACAGACTGTTTTCAGAAGCAATCACAGAGTATTTTGAAAAAAATCCATCAATTGTAAAAACAATTGCTGAAAGAGCTTTACGAGCAGCAAAAGCACGAGCAGCAGCTAAAAGAGCGTCTGAAAATATTAAGCGACAGGGATTTCTTGGTCGCTCTGGCTCCCTTCCTGGGAAATTGTCAGACTGCAACTCTGAGGATGCAATGTCAACAGAACTTTACATTGTAGAAGGAGATTCTGCTGCAGGTTCTTGCAAGGGAGGACGTGACCCAGAATATCAAGCAGTTATGCCTATTCGTGGAAAAATCATCAATCCAGAAAAGAACGATTACGCTAAACTTATGCAAAATGAAGAAGTTGCTGCAATCATTTCTGCTGTCGGGACTGGTATTAAGGATGAGTTTAATATCAAAGATCTCCGATATGGCAAGATTGTAATTATGACCGACGCAGATGATGACGGCGCTCATATTGCAACACTACTGATGACATTCTTCTACCGATTTATGCGTCCACTCATTACTGATGGTCATTTGTACATTGCAAAGCCACCCCTATACCGAGTGAACTACAAGAACGAGAAAAACTATATCCACACTGAGGCTGAACTCGAAGGGTACAGAAAGAAGTATGGTGATAAAATAGAAGTCACTAGGTTTAAAGGTTTGGGCGAAATGGATGCTGATGAACTTGGCACTACTACTATGGAAATTGGCAAGCGTCAAATTATCAAAGTTAATGTTGAAGACGTAGAAGAAGCATCTAGAATCTTAAATGTTCTTATGGGTAGTAATGTAGGACCCCGCAAAGAACATATCATCGAAAAGTCTGCAGCAAGGATGTTAGAAAATAATGGCTAGAAAACCAAAACTCGAAGACACAACTCCAATTATTGATAAAGAAGATCACATTATCAATAAAGAGTTTATTGAACTTCTTGACGATCGCTTTACAAATTACGCTTTTGCAGTAATGGAAGATCGTGCATTACCAGATGCGAGGGATGGCCTAAAACCATCCCAACGTCGTACTCTTGTTGCTATGAACGACTTAAATTTGCGTTCTAATGGCAAAACTAAAAAGTGTGCAAAGATTTGCGGTGATGTTTCTGGTAACTACCATCCACACGGAGAAGCAGTTGTTTATCCTACTCTTGTACGTATGGCACAAGATTGGTCACTTCGATACCCATTAATTTCTCCTCAAGGAAATTTTGGTTCACCAGCACCTGAAGACAAACCTGCTGCTATGCGTTACACCGAGGCTAAGTTCTCTGCTTTTGGTGATCAAATGGTGGCTGAACTATCAAATCAAGTTGTAGATTATGTTTCTAACTACAACGATGAGTTGATGGAACCTACAGTTATGCCTTCATTAATTCCAAATCTCTTAATCAATGGATGTTCTGGAATTGCTGTTGGATGGGCTACAAATATGGCTCCACACAATCTTCGTGAAATAGCCAACTTGATTGATGCTTATATCAAAAATCCTGATATCACTGTTGAAGAGATTATGGAGATTGTGCCAGGTCCAGATTTTCCACTGCCTTGTAAGATTCTAGGCAATTCAGGTGTAAAGAATTACTTTACAACTGGACGTGGTTCGATTCAACTTGAAGGCTATCACACCATTGAATCAGAGCGTAATGGTCAACTTTACATCAAGGTTACTGCTCTTCCATACGGTGGCTCTGCTGAAGGCTTTTGCAGAGAAATTAAAGAACTTGTTGAATCAAAAAAGATCGAAGGTATCACAAACCTTAAGAATCTGACCAACAAGAAAGGTATGGATGTTAGAATTTGGATTCATAAATCTGCAAATTCAAATGTAGTTTTGAATCTGATTTTAAAACATACATCACTTAGAACAAATTTTTCAGTCAACTCAACCGTTTTAATGGGTGGCAAGAAAGTGGTAGAAAATGTTCCTATCATCAAACTTGTAGAAACTTTTGTTGACCACCGAAAAGATGTTTTGACGAGAAAATTCAATGCGGAACTTGATAAAAATAATCGTAGATTACACATCCTTGATGGGCTCATTGGCATTACCACTAAAATTGATGCGGTTATCAAACTCATTCGTGAAGCTGATGATCGGAATGTGGCACAGCAAGAACTCATTGCCAAAGGATTCGTAAAGTCTCCAGAGCAAGCAGATGCAGTTCTCAAAATTACTTTGGGTAATCTTACAAAGCTTGATGTCAACTCAATGACAGATGAGTTTGCTAAATTAACAAAGAGAAATGAGTGGCTTACTGATCAGCTTTCATCAGACAAGAAAATGCTAAAACTTATTTCCAAAGAACAACTTGACTTAGCAGCAAAAATTGGTGATGATAGGCGTTCTGAAATAGTTCCATCCATTGAAGACTTCAATTATGAAGACCTTATCAAAGAAGAACAAATTGTTGTTTCTTTGACCAAAGATGGATATATCAAGCGTGTACCTCTTGATACCTTTAAAACTCAAAATCGTGGTGGAAAAGGCGTAATTGGTGTTAAGTCCCGTGAAGAAGATGAAGCATCTGATATCTTCACTGGTACTACTCACGATTTATTCCTATTCTTTACAAACCAAGGTAATCTTTTAAAGAAAAAGGGTTATGAGATACCTCTTGCTTCACGAACATCTAAGGGCGTTCACTTGAACAATCTTTTGAACTTGACTGAAGGTGAATCTGTATCATCAACAATCACACTGAAATCTCTTGACACTGATGGCTGTTTTGTAATGGTTACAAAGAATGGACTGATCAAACGTTCTGAAATACGAGATTACAATACAAGTTTGCGTAAGAGAGGTCTTAAGGCAATCAGTCTTGTGGAAAACGATGAACTTGCTTTTGTTATGACTACTGATGGCAACCAAGATGTAATGATTGTCACTGCAATGGGTATGGCAGTAAGATATTCAGAAAACCTTGTCAGATGTATAGGTAAAAATGGCCAAGGCAGTCGTTCTATGTTACTCAAGGCTGGAGACACTATTTCGGCTGTCCTTGCTATCGACGCAGATGCAGACCCATCGATCCTTGTCATTACAGAATATGGCAAAGGAAAGAAAACTTTTGCTTCTGAATATCGTTCGACAGCAGGAAGAGCAGTAAAGGGTCAAAGAACTATCAATACTTCAAAGAGAGAAGTCTCTGGTAAGATTGTAAGTGCTGTCGCTCTTTCAGACAATGATGAAATTCTTGTCTTGACAAATAAGGGTAAGATGATGCGGTGTAGCCTGGATTCTTTGAAAAATAAATCAAAAGTTACACAAGCAAACAACATTGTTGCTCTTGATGAAGGAGACACAGTGCAAACTGTGAGTGTTGTACCTACATCAAATAAGGATTTTGAAGAGGACTTCACAGAATAAAATAAACTATGGCTAATGCGTTGTATGACAGTGGTAGAGATGGATTCCTTAAGGGTGAATTTAACTGGAGTTCTGATACGTTCAAAGTAATATTACTTTCATCTCAGTACACAGTAAATCTATCCAGTCATACAACGACAGCGAATATTGGCGGTACAGTAGCAATATCAGGAGCAATATCAACTTTAGTCCCAGGTGCTGGTGTTGCAGACGCAAGTGACTTAACGATATCTGGTGTTGCTGGAACCACAGTAACTCAATTTGTTATATTTCACGATTCTTCAAAAAAACTTATTGCTTATATAAATGATTCAAGTAATTTACCTTTTACTCCAAGTGGTGGAAACGTCACATTGCAATGGGATAATGGAGTAAATAAAATATTCAAACTGTAGATTTTCGAATCTGCAGTTTTTTTATAGGTGTAGAAGGTCCTTTAAGCAAAATTATAAATAGGACTTAAAATGGAAAACTATACTATAGAATCTTGGATACACAAAAAGTATTACTTTGATTCATCTAAAAACGGTGTAATCATACCTCCCCCTTATGACTCTGGAAGTGGTGGCGCTGGAGGCGGAGACACTGGTGGTGGAGGCGGTGGTGGTGCTGGCGGTACTGGTGGTACTACTTTCTTAAGCACAAATGATTTGATTCTCAATTTAAGGGCAGCAAACACTGATTCATACCCTGGGACAGGTCTTTATTGGTATGATTTAACTTCCTACGGCAACAATGGAATTTTCTATAACGGTGCTGCAATAACTGGCACAGGAGACTCCAAAGCGTTTATTTTTGATGGCACTGACACTTACTTTGGAATTGGTAGAAATATTACACAAAATACTACATCAGTTAGTATGTCTGCTTGGATAAAAACTTCCAACAATCTAATCGCTGGGCAAATGATTTTCTACAATGGAAGTGAAGCCAGACTTAATGGTTATGGATTTGCAATTAACAAAGATGGTGTTAATACTGGAAATATTTACGTCAGATATGGAGATAGTCAGTGGTATAACACTGGGATTGCAATTTCAAGCGGTGTATGGCATTACGTGACAGTCAATATTTTGTCAGACAGAAGAAACCAAGTATTTGTAAACGGGGCGATTGGATACACAGGAACTGCAGCCCGTATAAATACACCTACAAATTACACAGAAGTAGGAAGAAGTGATTTCCCAGTTGCTAGATACTTCTATGGACACATTGCTCAAGTACACGTTTACAAAAAGGCACTTTCTACATCAGAGGTAGAAGGCAATTTCAATAGTACAAAAACTCCATATGGATACTAATTAGGAATATAATTATGCTTAACAATAAGTTTCTAACAGGCACAACGTTAAATATATATGCTGAACTTAAAAATGAAAGTGGATATGGAGTAACAACTACCGGATTGACATTTTATATGACTGAACCTGGTGGAATTGGATATACATATTATTTCGGAACAGGATCTGGGAGTGGAAATTCTGAGCCAATACAGGCTGGAATTTCAACTGGAATCTATTACAAACAATGGACCCCAAGTCGTACAGGAGTCCATAAATTTTCTTGGAAAGCAACAGGCAGTGTTCAAGCAACATTCAAAAGTTTTTTTGATGTTGAAAGTGGTGAATGGTAATGGCATTCCCTGGAATTCTTACTAGGGCAGAGTTTGGAACAGGTCTCAATGTTAAGAGTATCTGCGTAAATGGAGAGTATCTGATTGTCCAAGAGTGCAGTATTAATCAAGAACAGGAACACGATGTAAATAATTATATTCAGGGTGGTCCAGCATTTGCAGTATACAATCTTGGCTCAAAAAAACACGTCGGCAAAATAACATTTCCACTAAGAGTTGATCAAGATGGCAATTTAGAGCCTGCTGCAAAAACGCTCCTAAAACACGCTGCAAAACCAATGACAGCATTGAGAATTGACACTCATAATGTTTTATCTAACTTTGATACAACTGTTATAAATCCAGGCACAGATGACAATAAAAACCTTTCATTAGATGCTTGTGTTGTAAGCAATCTTACAATTAATGTTAGTGACGGTGGTGAAATTAACGTTAATGTCGATTTTACTGGAATGCTTGATACTGAAACTGAATCTGTATTCAACTTTCCGACAGATCATTTATTAGGCAGAAAATTAACTTTTGCTGATTGTAATGCATTCAGAAATGAATCATCTATGAGATCAACTTCATCAATGTCAGTTACAATTGAAAATCAACTTGTAACTCCAGTTTTCCTTATGCCCTACTATACAGGAAAATATGTAGGAGCAGGAGTTACAGAGCAAAAGGATCAAATTGAGTTAATAGCAGTTCAGTCAACTAAATGGTCAGGAGAGTTTACAGAAGTAATTAGGAATGGTTTAGAGTTAAATACATTTATTCATGGCGGTTTGATGCACGACGAAAACCTTACTCTAGACTTCGGAACGATAAGAACTACTTTTTACAATCCAGTGTTTAAAATAGCCCAATCACCTTTGACTCCTCAAGTAATAAGGAGAACTACGCAGTGGGTTGGAATTAATAAACCAGATGATTCAATGTTGGATGATCGACTATTTACCTTTTTATAAAGGTAAACAAAAAATATAGTAAGAATAATTTGAATAGCCTAAAAAACAAAAGAAGTAAATAATCTTTTGAAAGTGAGTTGAAAAATGCCTATTAATAACGACATTCTTGGTATTTATAAGCAAGTATATGTTTTGACTGGTGGAACTGCAGTTTCTTATATTGTTGAAACTGCAAACAGAAACATATCCATTGATGCAAATCCAAAAATCCTCATTGCTGGTAGCCCTAAGACAAGAATTATGGATATCGGTGGAATTACCGAGACAATTTCTATCTCTGCACCAATTCTTATTGGTGGTGGTGCTGCTTACGATGGAAGAGCGCTTGTTGGAAACAAAATTACTGAAATTTTGAATCCAGCAACTGCAACTTTACCAATTTTGAAATCAGCATCCTATTCTATCAGTGAAGGTGGTGGATCCGTTTCCATTACTCTCGAGTCTGATGGTTACTCAGGATCAGGAAACTCTGGTTTCTATATTGTAAACTCAACTGTTCCTCACCCATCATTAAACCCAGTTGGAACTGGTGGTTCAGGTACAACTGCATTTGGTCCTACAAGAGTTGCAAGATTCTATGACTTCCGTGCAAAAATCGGTGGTAGACAGTACTTCATTCAAGAAGCAAGTGTTGATGTAAACGTAGAAACTCAAAAGACTTACTTCATCAACCCATATAACTTCAATGACCCAGCAGCAGGATATGGTTCTCCAACTATCACCTCTGGTGGTGGTGGTACCGCATTGCAGTCACAACTTTCTGGTAATGGTATCTCATGGGTGTACGGAAGCCAATTCCCACACATTGGTGTTAATGGTATTACCATTTCCGGTAAAGGAAAGGGTGCGGTTGTTGTAGGTTCAAACTACGCATCTGAAACAACAGCAGGTATCACAACTCAAGCCGCTGGTGTAACTGTCTTAGCCTCTTCTGAGGATGTTACCTTTGCTCTTGAAATTGCTGGTAGTGCTGGAAATAACCCTGCTGCTACTCCAACCTGGCAGAATCTTATCGCTGGTATTGGACTTTCAAAATCCATTATCAATGCTACAGCATTCTCAGTAAGTACAGGTATTTTGACTGTTGAATTTGACTTTATGTGTTACGTTGTCTAATTAGTCATCTTCATCAGACATAAAACTTTCAAAATCCCAGTCCTCATCCAACTCATCCATATTATCCCAGACATTTCGCAAAATAAAAAGATTTGTTTGGGATAATATGGATAAAATGAGGCTATCTACTAATGAACACACAGAAAAATAATTATTTTTATTATAATCTGTAAATTTTATTGAAGAATATATCATATCTCCAACTTTGTTTTCGATACAAATACTCTCCACTTTTGAATTGTAATGACCTAACAATTTCAAAAACATCTGATGAATAATCAATACGTGGGAGTTTAAGTGATAATCTTTGATCACAAAGTTCAACAAACTTGCTTCATAAGAGGCAATCTCACAGGCTGACTTTTTCTCACCATCACTTAGTACTATGTAAACTCTACCTTCAGGGTTTACAATTACTTTTTCTAAAAGGATAGGAATACTTTCATATCGATCATCGCTGTGAATATTATTCCTATCTATTTTTTTTCTCATATCTTTTTTTCCAAATTACAAGTTTTGCATAGTCTGCAAATTTTATTATTCACAAAATTTGAAATGATCAACATAAAGGATCCCAAAATCATCAAAATGTTAAGTTCTGAATGATGTGAGTGTTCGTGTTTGTGTAGGTAATAACCAAGAAGAGTTAACACAAAGCCAGCAGAAAATAGCCAGATTATGTTATATTTTCTATGAGTCTTTATTCCAAAACAAATATTATAAATGTTTAAAGCAAAAGATATAGTAAGTAAAGTAAATTCTAATTTAGAATCAAGCATTAGATACAATGCAGATGCTGGCAAAAATAAAAGAACAACAGGCAATATTGTGCAGTGTATGAGACACAATATACTAGCCCAGTTAGCAAAATTTTTCATAACTTAATTTTTGTCTTAGCAATATCGTGAATAATAAGAGATTTTTCTTTTATAATCTCCAAACAGTTTTCAATTAAACTTGAAAGAAGTTCTAAATTTTTGCTTTTACCATCTTGCTCAATAGACTTTTTCAAATCTGACAACTCATCTTGGTCATCTTTTGACAAGACATTAGTTCTAAGCATTTCTTCAATTTGAATCATACAATCATACAACACATCATGCTTATTTGTCAAAGATCTAAGATTTTCATCTTGCTCTTTATTTCTTGCAGCATCATCTAAAATTTTCTTAATTTCATCAGATGAAAGTGAAGATTGTCCTGTTATTTGAATTTCTTTAAATGATTCTGTATTCTCATCTTTTGCTTTTACCGATAAAATTCCATTAGCATCTACTGAAAATGTAACTTCAATCTTTGGTACACCTCTTGGCTTAGGAATGATGTTATCAAGTTGAAATTGACCCAAACTCAAGTTATCAATAGTCCTAGGTCTTTCTCCCTGAAAAACCTTGACATCAACTTCAGTTTGATTGTCATATGCTGTTGTAAATTTTTCATTCACAACTTTTGGGACGAATGAATTTCTTGGAATTAGTACACTCATTATTCCTCCCTGAGTTTCTATCCCAAGAGATAAAGGAGTTACATCCAAAAGATAAACTTGTTTGCTTGAATTTCCTGATAATACAGATGCTTGAACAGCCGCACCAATAGAAACTGCTTCGTCAGGATTAATTGACTTATTGGGCTTTTTTCTAAACTTTTCTTCAATAACTTTTTCTACTAATGGTATGCGTGTACTACCACCTACAAAAACAATCTCATCAACTTGATCGGTTTTTAAGTTTGCATCACGCAAAGCATCATTTACGCAAACCATTGTTTTATCAATAAAAGGTTTGATGGAATCTTCGAACTCATCTCTTGATATTATTACAGGATGTTTATCAACTATTGCATTTGCTGTTTTCATGTGAGAAAGCATTTTTTTTGTTTTCTCAGAAATATTTCTCAATGAAATTAAATCTGTTGGTGAATTAGGTAACTTTGATTTTATTAATTCTCCTAAAGCCTCATCAAAATCAACTCCACCTAATGAAGTATTTCCAGATGTTGATTGAACATGAAAATCAACTCCATCCATAAGTTTGAGTAACGTAACATCAAAAGTGCCACCACCAAGATCGTAAACTAAAATTGTAGCATCATTTTGCTTATCAAGACCATATGCTAGAGATGCAGCAGTAGGCTCATTGATTATTCTGAGAACATTTAGACCTGCTAATTCGCCCGCTGTTTTTGTGCTTTGTCTTTGATCATTATTGAAGTATGCTGGAACAGTAATAACAGCATCTGTGACTTCGCATCCCAAAAACCTTTCAGCGCAATTTTTTAAGTATTTGAGTATGTATGAAGAAACTTCTTCAGGACTATAAGATTTGTTATTGATTTCAAATCTTTTATTTGTACCCATATGTCTCTTTACGACACGTATAGTATGAGAAAAGGGCAAATGCTGTTCCATATCAACAGCATATTGCCCCACATAAATCTCATCGCCGAAACTGACTACACTAGGAGTAATTCTGTCTCCTAAATCATTCGGTATAACTTCTGCTTGTTCATTACTATTTACATAAGAAACAACACTGAATGTACTTCCTAAATCAATACCAATAGCATATCCCATAAGATATATTGTACATTATTCAGGTTCTTCTGGTAAAACAGTTCCTCCAGGCACATATCCTTCCATCAATTCTTTAAGTGCCTCTTTGTTTTCTAATTTTTTTCTAAACTCGAGACTTTCATTTTTTGTAATAGGTCCAACTGCTAAATTTTTATCTTTGTCTTTTGGTAAATTGTCCCTATACTCGTGAGCCATTGACATAAGTTGAATGATTGCAAAAGTATCTTTGCACTTCAAGCAACGCATTATGGTGTAAACTTCTACTTCAGACTTAGGAAGCCAGCCTAAATGAGATGATTTAGTAAACTGAGTTTTGCAGTTTCTGTTGAGACAACACTTAGGTTTGCCGATGATGGTTTGATGAAACATAGCTCACCTCCAATGCGCTAATAAGCAATTTATTATTCATTATACGCAGATATTTTTCTTGTAAGTATTACAGAAAAAAGTTTTAACTACGCTTATAGAGTATAATATTATAGTCCACTGGCGGATAAATGATGCCAGTGGACTATTTTTGTGTAAGGAGGTAAGTATGAGACTAATTGAGCAAATCGAAGAATTGATGAATCAAGTAATCAATGTTCTTTTCAACGTAGAATTGTAAGGTAACTTATAATCTACAGCGTCGTAGATTATTTTAATTCATACATTTTCCATGCTCGTTCATTTTTATAAACTTTTTTTCTCATATTTACGTGCGCTCTCAGATTTTTATGACTTGAAGCAAAGTCAATTATAATGGCTTCAGGTTTACCATTCTTTATAGAATCTTCTACATCTTTACCAACACAGCGTAGAACTCTTCCAACTTGTTGATATGTAGTGACTGGAGATGAATTTGTTCCTCCTAAAATCAAACAAGATATTTTAGGAGCATCAACACCAACATTTGCCCATTGAGTTGCAATAAGGATAATTTCATTATTTTCTACTGCATTGAGCATTCTACGGCGATAATTTTTTTCCTCATCTGATGGATCTATTTCTCCTTTATCGCCACCAGGGACAAACACAGCATCTTCAATCATACCTTCGAGTATGTTTCCGTGCTCCATTCTTTCAACAAGAATAAGCGTAGGAATACCTTTTGCTTTCATACCCTCAGCAAACTGCTTGATTCTGAAATTTCTTTCCCAGCAATTAACAATATTTAAATTGTATACTTCGTGATATGTTTGACCAGGTTCTACAGTGTCAATATTTACAACGAAAATCTTGGGAGGAACTAGATATCCACGTTCAACTAAATCACTCGCACTTACTTCGCATATTTTTCCGCCAAGTGTACCTTCAATCCTTATTTCTTGATTATCAGTACGAAATGGAGTAGCAGACAGTCCTAATCTATAATATGCGTTTTTGGCTTGATTTCCTATCTCTTCCGTGACAACTGCAGCAAGATGTGCTTCATCTATAATCAAGGCATTGCAATTTTGAATTACATTCCTTACTTGTGCTTTCTGAAATAAAATATTCTGCCTTGTATCCCAAGCAGACTGGCATTTCTTCATTGCTGCTAATTCTACTTTAACAATTGAAGATATTTCACGCTCATATTTTTTTCTGAGTTGCTCTGCGTTTTTATGTCCTTGCTCTTCTGCCTTTTCTACTTGCTCGTAAAGATCAGAAAGCTTGCCAGAGGCAAGATGTCTTGCTTTTTTATATGCTGACAAAGCCAATTCTAATTCTTTTTGAAGTTGAGATGTAGATTTGGAACCTTCTCCATTGTCATCAATAATTTTATTATTTGTTTCTACGTACTTTTTATCAAAAGCAATCAAAGCGGTTTGATAAGTAATAACATTGATACCATCTAAATTAATATCACAAAGTCCACCACCAGCAATTCCAACTTTAACTGGTTGTCCATCTAGCCTAAGATATTTCTCAAACTCTTTTTGAGTTTGTTTCAGCAACTCAATTGCTGGAACTATAAAGACAACTGGTTTGACTTTCAATTTATGAAATATGTAGCAAGATGTCATAGTTTTTCCTGCTCCAGTTGCTAAGGCTAACATTCCTCTCTGGTTTTTTAAAGCTAAGTCTCCAGAATACATTTGATAGTCTCTGAGGTCTTTTCCCATAAAGTTACAGGTAAGCAAATAATCTCTTTCAGGCTTAGAGCGCTTGTCAATGAAAGAATATTTTATGCTAAGTTCATCAAAAAGTTTTGCTACTCTCAAAGTTAAACCTGTTGGAAAACTTTGATTTCTTTTGACATAAAGTGAGATTTTACCATCCCATTGTCCCGTCTTGAACTTTGCAGACCATTCAGAATCAGGAACTTTGTAAGATAGTTCGTTCCTAAGTGCTTCTTGTATTGGATATGACAATTTACCGAGTGGATCATCTTTGTTTATGATCACGCTTCGGTCATTGTAAACTTCTACTTCCACCATAATTTTCAGTATACCATAAAAAATTACAACCATTTTGTTGGTGAAAACAAAATGGTTGTGTTTGATTTAGCAATGTTTTATCTGCTGTTCATAGCATTGAATTTATTTACAGCAATATTGATTTGCTTTGGTTTTTTGGACACAAACTTTTCTAGCGTTGAAAGTACTAAAAGTTCAATTTTTTCAGTATCTTGCTCAGATAATTCTACGCCTCTCTGAGCGGCACCAAGCTTAATGAACCTTACAAATTGATCTACGGCATCTTCACTTGAGAATTCGCCATCTTCAACTTTACGCAAGCCTTCAATCCAAATATCTAAAATTGCTTCGCCTTTTTCTCCTAATGCATTTGAGAGAAAAACTTTTACTAATTCAAGAGAAGAAATAGTTTCAGTTATAGGGCCTTTCGATCTTGCTATAAAAAACAAAAGAGCACTACCAAAAACAAAACAAAGAATTAATAAGATAAAATCATTTTGTACGGCAGTAATTAATTTATCCATATTAACAATCCTTTGCTATAATACTATCGTCCTCATCAGATGCATTAGGATCTAAATCCATTTCTGTTGTCAAAGGAACCACTAACTCGTCCTTGATTGCAACTACTTCATTTTTAGTTTCTTTTTCATCAGCCCAAACAACTGAATTGTCTACATCTACTTCTTCGCCTTCAGCATTTGTAAACTTTTCAATTTTTCCTGTGGCTCTCTTAATCATACTCATAACATATGTCTTCCTTTTCTTGATTCTATATAAGACTTCAAAGCATTCGTCTCGACTTCATTTAAGTCACTAGGAATATTATACTTGAATTTTATATGCAGATCTGAATAATTATTTTCGTCAACTGGTATTCCTTTATTCTTGATTATGTGAACATAGTCATTCTTAATGCTTTTTGCAAACTTAAAATTAAGTTTACTGCCATTTATATGTTGATATTTAAAATTAGGATCTATTATGCACATAATTGGGTCTATACTATATTCATGAATTAAATTCAAATTACCATCTACAAAATAATTATCTTGATTTTTTGCTACGATTTCAATCAACAAAGGACCAGGTGCTTGATATTTATCACCAAAATTTCCTCGATTAGGTAGCATCACACTCTTGAAGCATTGACCTTTCTTGATTGTCAAATCAAACATTTCTTTAGAAATAATAAAACCTTTTCCTAAACATTTTGTGCAAGTAGTTTCTGGTCTTTCGCCTTTGCCTTGACATCTTTGACAAGCACCAGCAAAATTTCTTACTTGAAAAAAACCAACATTTTGAATGATGTAATGTTCTCCAGTGCCTCCACAGTCTGAACAAAAATTTATTTGACCACTTCCCCCATTTCCATCACATTCAGGACAAGGAACCATTCTTTCATAAAAAATTGGTTTTACTATGTCAGAAAAACATTCTTTGATTGCAATTTCAATTCTTAAGGTGACTGGAATGTTAAGGTTACGTCTAAACGCATTAAGGTGAGTTTTTCTAAAGGGGTTTTCAGGAAATGGAATGTTATGCTGAGGTTTGGGATTTAAAACATCCTCATATGCTTGAGAAATTTCTTTAAATTTTTCTTCTGCCCCAGGAGATTTATTTACATCTGGGTGAAATTCTTTTGCTAATTTTCTATATGCTTTTTTAGCATCGTCTGCGGAAGAATTGTTTGGAATTCCTAAAATTTCATAGGGAGTTGGCATAAAAAGATTATACTAATTTGGCCAACATATTTTGAATCTTATTAGAAGGGCAAACAGAACTTTCTCCAACTCCAATATCTGCGTGTTGCCCAGTAACTCCCATTATGGTTCCGTATACAAGATTGTCAATACCAATAACCATACCGCCAGAAGAACCTTCTAAGATATCAGCATCAATAAAAATTATGTCATTCCAAGCTGGCATATTAGGATCTGCTATACTTTGATGAACATTGGAAACTCTACCAACAGTAGCAGTGTCATGAAATCCCTCAGGAGCGCTTATAACTGCAATTATGTCTCCTACTTCAAGAGTATCACTATTGCCGAATTTGAGGGGAGCAATATCTGTTGGAGCAAATTCTAATCTTATAGCGCCAGAATCTATAGTTGGATCTGATGTCAAAAAAGATGCAGCAATATATTTGTTGCCATCAAAAGTACACATTATCTCAGTTAAGGTTTGATCGTTGGGAACAACGTGTCCAGCAGTAATTACAATATTATTACCTATGTAAAAGCCGCTTCCAGACCAGTTCTTTTTTCCTGATCTTACGTAGATAGTACAAGAAGAGCCGAGTCCTGTTTGAATTGTTTTTTTAACAGGATCGTCGGCTAAATCTCTTGTTTGAGAAGTCTTGACTAAAGACTCCAATAAGTTACAATCTAATTTAAAATTCATTTCACGATTTTGTAGATAATATTTTCTCTCTTGATTGGACCAAATCTTCTACTGTCATCAGAGTTATTGTAGTTATCTCCAACTACAAAATAATCATCCTTGCCCAATTTGTATTCCAACACTGCATCTCCATATTTAGATTTTGCTTCTAAAATTTTTCTGAAAGAATTATCGAGCAAATAGATCATTTCAAAATTATCTGAATCAATTATATGATAATAATAGTCTCCAGGTGTAAATAATATTCTTTTTACAATAATTCCATCTTCAGGATTATCCTTGATTACTACAATGTCTCCTTTGTTATACTTACTTTCTCTTTTTGCTAAAACTACTTGACCATTTCTTAAGGTTGGCATCATAGATTGACCTACTATGACAACTAATTTAAATGGTTGTAAATAAAAACAAAAACAAAGTAATAAACTAATTAAGCAAGAAACTATAAATTTCTTATCCATACTCCACCTCACTTGTATGTTATGAGCCAGAGTCATTTTTGTTTTTTTGCTTGCTCTTTTAGAATTATTTTTTGACTAAAATCGTTTTCCAATCAACATTAGCCAATTTAGGAACACCAGGACCCCAATTTTTTTCTTCTCCTGGTTCAACAACTGCACTTTGCATAGAACATATATTTTGCAAAGCGACCATCATATCTGCTTGACAAAACTGATTGCCAAACTCTTGCATCAGATTCAGATTTTTTAATGCTGAAATAATCAAAGCACAAATACCAGCAACAAAAGGGGATGCTTGACTAGTACCAGACATCTTGCAATATTCATTTCTAAGGAATGTAGAATAAATATCTACCCCAGGAGCAACTATATCAACGGTCTCATCTTTTGAAGTAAATGTGGCAAGTCTACCCCCTGCATCTAAGGCTGCTACTGCTATAACTTCATCATATCTTGCTGGGTAGTTGACACTATTAGAGTCGTTCCCTGCTGCTGCTACAACTACAATTCCTTTTGAAACTGCTTCTAGTATTAAATCATGGATAAACTTTGGTGGCTCTGACGATGCACCCAGAGACATATTAATAATGTCAACATTTAATTCTATTGCTTTTCTTAAACCAGCAGCGATAGTTTCAAAACTTCCAGAGCCATCGTCATTCAAAACTTTTATAGGAACAATCTTGCACTTTGGAGCAACGCCTACAACTCCGAAATCGTTATCGCTTCCAGCAATTATTCCAGCAACGTGAGTACCGTGGCCAGATGCTTTATCTTCCCAAGATTCATTGTCAGAGCAATTGAAAACATTATCTTTTGTCCAACATTCAGTTAAATCTACGTGTTCGGCAATTCCAGTGTCCAAAACTGCTACAGTGACACCTTCGCCTTTTGCGATTTGCCAAACATCTTGTATTGCAGCAAGACCCATTCCCCAGTTTTGAGTTTGAGATAATGCACTAAAAGGAACAGGAGTGACCTTCAAATCTTCTACGGGAATGAATTGAATATTGTCAGACAATTCTTCCACAACTTCTACAAGAATATCATTTATATTTTCGGACATTTTTTTTACCTCAAATATAATATTATGATTATATTTTCCTGATCTCCTCTTTAAATTACGTGCACAATTTGGCTGTCTTGAGGAACTCCATAAAACTGTCCGTCATATGGCAGAACTCTAAAAGATATGGCCTTATTCTTCAATACTAATGATGAATTTAAAGTTGTTCCTTCGGCTATTTTAGAACTCACACCATTAGTCCACTCAAACCATTCAATTGAACTGTAATCATTTGAACCACCAAATGCATAATACGCAATCAATTCAGTATTTGATTGAACTAAGTCATTTGTAATTGCTAAACCTGCCTTAATTTTCACGTCATATACATAAGGAGCATTTTGATTTTTAATTATTATTGGTTGAGAAACATACGAAATACCATAATCAAAATTGTCATAAGGCTCTAATGTAACATACACTTGATCATTTTCTATGAAATAATTATTAGAGAGGTTGAGATCTGCTTCGTTTTGCAAAGTTTTGTTTCTGTAGTTTGGAGAAGAGTCTAACTCTGTAACAGTAGTTCCTCCACCTGATGTCCTTACCCTAAACCATTTTGTTTTTGGTCTATATTCTTCATTATCAGATAAATAGTCATAAGATACGAACATTCTTTCACTTGCAGAAACTTGACTTGTTGAACCAGATGCAACCTTGAATGCTCTAGAATCTATTTTTAAACTACCTGAGGCTACAGAAGGTATACTAGTGTTTGCATATCTTGAATAAACATCTGTATTTGGAGTAGTATTATTTGTAAATTCAAAATTATATGTTTGACTTGCTGAAGAACTATATTTTTCAACTTTTAAGCCAATACGATAAGAAGTGTTTCCAGCGATAAATAATGTTATGATATCTTCTTGATTTCTTCTAACATTGAAAATTATTCTTCCATTTATTCTGTCAAGTTTATAACCACCTCTGATAATTTCATTATTAACAAGCACTACAATTTTGCTATCTTGAGGCCACCTTCCATTTACAGCATAATAGTTTATAAAATCGCTTGATATTGTGCCTTCTCCTAATGCTTCGTATCTTTCATTACCAGTTACTATATTTGCTCGAACATTAGTCACATCTACTATATCTGAAGTAAATGTTATTGTTCCATTGACGTTATTTGTAGTGTAAAGAGAAGTATCAACTTGAGTATCATTAATAGATACTGATATAACATCAGACAGTTTCCAAGTGATTCTATTGCCATCTTCATAGACAAAAAATGTTCTATTATTATTTGGAGATTTTAAGCAAACTAAATTTGACTTTGTAATTGTTTTGGTAAACTTGTAAGATTTTTGTCTTGACGCTATGACACCATTTTTACCAGAAAGAATTTCTTCAAAATCATCCCAGTTAGTACTATCGCCTTTGCACATTCCCCAAGTTAATTTTGAAATAGAACTATCAGAATAATTTGTTGATAAAATGTATTCTGAAATATCATCTGCAGTAGTAAGTACATCACTGAATAAATAATCTACACTCGGTGTAACTTCAGTATAGTAAAGGGTTTGGACATAAGGAACAACTTTGGTGCTTGTTGCATTGTTCCAGCCTTCTGACATAGATATTCTAAAGTCAAGATTTGTCAACTCTTTATTAATCAGAGTTGTTGATGCAAATGAAGCCCAAGAACTAAATGTTTTTCTATCTTTAGAGTATCTATATTCAACTGAACAAGTACTATCTACACTTTGTCCTGTAGAAACAACATACGAAGTTGTAACAGACTTAATAAATTTAGAATCTTCAAACTCTATATTTTTTGACCACGAACCTGTGAATAAACTATTGACTCCTCCGTGAAGCAATGCAGTCTTTAAATTATCCCAATACGTGTCAGAGTTTGCATCAAAATATAATCCAGTAGTTTCTTGGCTTATTGTTCTTATAGCGCCTGTATTTGCATTCTCATCTACATTAAAAGAAAGCAATTTAGTCCCTTGATTATTCCAAGAGTATTTAATTCTTTCAATGAGTTTAGATTGATTGATAGTTTCATCACTGTCAAAATCACTTACTAAATTTACTGCAGGAATGAAAGATTTACCCCATCTTTCCATCATATATTCTGAAACTGTCGCATTTGATGGTATGGAAGAATATGTTCCATCCCAATCTTGTCTAAGGTAAATGTCTACTGTATCAGAGGATACGATTGGCGTACTAAAAGTTATTTGTCCTGTACTTGGACTTGTAGTATATCCAGAACTTAGAATTGAAGAATTTTTCCATATTTCAATGAAAGGATACTCAGTTGTATTCCAAGTGAATGTGTTAGTGCCATCTGATGAAATTGTGATTGTAGAGCCAGTACTTCCTGTTGTAGGTATCAATGAGAGTTGCTTATTACTTTCATTTTTGTATCTTAGCTTAAGGTCGTCGATTCTTAAGAGATTATTATTGTAAAGATAGTCTCTGACAGATGTAATTTCTGATGTGCTTGATATACCAGAAATTGCACTAAATTGCTGCCCTATTAAAGCATATTCAAGTGTGTCGTACAGATTAGACACTTCACCTTGAAAATCTAAACTAGCAATGGTATTTGTTATTGCTGTACCAGAATTTGTAAATCCTAAAGCACTTTTGTGAATAGTTTCTGTGCCAAAAGTCCATAAATCTTGATATGTTCTTCCTCCAGTTCTTGACCATAAAGATGTCAATAAAGTAATAAATTTACTTCTTGAATCATAAACACGATTTATTGAACTTGAACAGTCATAAACGTTAGAAAGAAGAAATTTTGAATCTAATACTAAATGTCCACTATCATTTGCCAAGACTCCCTTGAATGTACCAGTTTCCCAATTTACTTCTGTATTGTTGTAATTGCCTACTGAAACTATTGTATCTGTCGGAGAAGAATTTACATCATAATGAACTTTGTAGAAAAAATCTTGATTTGATTGTTCATACCAAGTTGATCCATTGATGCTTGTGAAAGCAGAGCCTGACACTGGGTTGGAAAGAGTTGATTTTCTCCAATTGAATAAAGGAACAGAACTTGATGTTTCTTTAATAACTATTGCTAAAGTAGTTGTTCCAGTACCGGGAATATCCAAATCTGAAATTAAGTCAAAAGTAGTGAATCCATCTTTTCTAACACTTGAAGATGTTATAGAAGATGATGCCGCTAATTGAGTTTGAGGTTTACTATTAGTGTCAACAGAATAAACATACGCTGTCAAAGAAGAATTGCTAAGGCTATTGTTGTAAGACGAATTAGATATATTGTCTTGCTCTCTAATGGTAATATATGCCGAAACTTTTGTAATAGTGCTTGCCGTAGATGCAGTAGTAAATGTTTGTGCAAGATATCCAGTAGTATTTGAATCATTAGCAACAAATTTTATTTGGTTTAGGGGTTTAGACTGGAATAAAACTGGTGAGTAACCTTCATTTGTATTTTCACTTGTTCTGTACCAATTATCGCCATCATCTAACGTATACCAAAGACCATTATTAGTCGCTGCTAATAGAACATTTTGAGTGATAGAATTAAATGTTGAAGAAAATACTTTTAAGTCAAATACAGTAGATGGATTTACTCCCATAAACTCTGTTTTATGAAAAGAATTACCCTCGTCTAAAGATCTATAAACACCTTTGTTAGTACCTATAAATATCTTTGATTTGCCCGGAGTTGAACCAGTGGCAGAATCAGTATCTATTGCGTAAGACAAACATTCTGTATTACGTAAGAATCTTTTTTCTACTACAAAATCTGACGAACTCAAATTGTCTGGATAGCAATATTTCCAATTATTTACTTTGAGCAAACCATCATTTGTCATTATAAACAATGGGTTTGCGTAAAGACTGTTTTGAGCAGATGATGGGACAGAATATGCTTGAAATGAATTGTAATATCTTGTCACTCCGTCTGGATTTCCTTGAACGAACATATTTCTTGGGTTTATAAATTGCCCAAAAGATGAATTATTCACCTGGTATCCTAAAACATAATAACCATCATCACCTGAAGCGTGTATAGATTCATAAATTTCGGTTGTTCCAGACCCTATTTTGACATATTGTCCCTTGAAAAATCCATTGATATTAGAATTAGTTAGTTTCAAGAAGTCTGACGTAAAAGTGCCATTTTCGTAAACTTTTATCGTAAGGCCGTCAGATTTTCCAAAAGCCTCAAATAACAATCCATTCCAAAAGCCTTTCAAGTAGCAATTTTGTTTTTTATCGTCAACTTTAGTCCAAGATGTTGTGTACTTCCACAAACCATTTGAAGCGCCAACTAATAAATTTAAATCTGGATTTTCAACAATATAAAAAGTATCAGATGCATTGTCGAGTAGGCTATCTAAAAACCATTTGCCGTCAATGCATTTCCACACTCCCAAATCAGTTGCTATTTTAGTATTTTCGCCAGATTTTTCAGGATTGAGCACTGAACGAACTATCAATGGATCTGATTCAGGATCTAAAAGTGAAGGAACAATTTCACTTCGCATTTTATATGATGAATTATCTGGATCGAAAGTGTTTGAAGTTAAGAAATCACTTACTAATAATGTATTTTTCAACCCTCTAGTGTCAGTCTGTGATATTACTGGAGATGTAAAATCAAATACTGTTGATATACCAACCTTAAGACTTCTTGCTAGTTCTTGGATGTTTTGATTATTAGTAGAATCTAAATAATATTTTTGACCAGATTTAAGTTCATAAATATCATCTTCTAAACCAGAAACCACATCATCTGCAACACCATAGACTTCAGTGCCTTTTAGAAAAGAAACTCCACTAGAAGATCTTGCTGATGTCAAAGTTACTTCAACTGGAAACACCGTATTGTCGATAGATTTTACTAATACAATTTCAGAGACTGTTTCATTCTTTATGAGTAATAAATCGTACGCTGCAATTCTCTGATTCAATAACAAGATATTGTCGGAATTGAGATTATCTTTCCATAATTTTGCAATCGGTAATGTTGTTCTTGATATTGGCACAAATGTTGATGTATGAGGTTTTGTACCATCATTTGTTATTACGGGATTTTCACTTACTATAGAAATTGCTACATTACTAACATCATCTTTGGATATTGAATCTAAAAATGTGACTGTGCCATTTGATGAATTGGTAAAAAATGGTGTTGAACTAGGCTTATCATTTACATAAACCATTGCTCTCGTCTGTGTGCTTGAATGATTGCTCCAAGGCTCAGTTTCAAAAGAAGTAAAACTATTTTCATAATACAATTGCTCGCCTGGTAAATATGAAGTTCCAGTAGAGACAAGTTGATAATTATATATGAAGTTTGCATCACTTATAGTTTGATAGTCTGAATTATAAGTAACAAAGTTTGGCTCAATTGCGCTTAAGGTATCGTTGGCTCTTTTCCATTTATATCCAGAAAGTATAAACGAAAAATTACTTGTATCATCTTCCCAAAGTAAATCAGAACTGATAAAAATGCCATTAGTCGTACCAGCATATAATCTTCCATTGTTAGTGCCATCGTCATAACTAAATAAAGTATTTACACTACCTTGGAAAAAAGGCTCCCAGTAAAGTTCAGAAGCAGAAATTGTTGAATTATTTGTTGAAAAGTCCTTGATTCTTGCTACGCCATTACTATGTCCAACAAAATATTCATTAAAGAATCTAAAACTTTTTCTCTCAGTGACACAACTAATAATAGATCTAGCACTAGCACCAGAAGGAGTGTCAGTTGAATAAACTTTGAGTTTATAAACATCCCATTCTAAGTTTGTAGTTCCTAATACAAATGAATCGTTTGATTTTAAGAACCAAATGCTACCACCATAGGCAGTTCCGTTGGTTACACTTATCTTCTTATAATTTACATACTCAGAACTTGAATCTAAATCTGTTGCTCTTGACCAAGCACCTGAAGACGCAACGTAAATTCCATTTGTGCTTTTGTTTGTTTGATCTTTTACTAAAACTCTATCTGAAGAAGACAAAGTATATCCATCAATAGTTTGTAAACCAGAAAGTGCTATATCAGTTGTTGTAGCAACAGTGGCAGACGTAAAAGAACTTGATGTGTCATTGAAAGGTAAAATCCAATACTTGCCAGTGGTGTCTTCTGTATATCTTGCTGCGTGAGTAAGATATAAATCATAATCATTCCACCAAAGTATATTATTTATGTAATCATTGTTTTTTATTACATAAATTCCATTTACTTTTTCACTATATATTTGAGATATTTGCCCCTGATCGCCAACGTAAATACCTTTATCAGTATTGTCATTACTACCTACATATATAAAATGATCGTATGTAATTTCATCTGGTTGATTTTCAACAAAAGTAATTCTTTTTGGTGTAACTTCTCTTATGTCGGAAATTCCATTTAGTGTAGTTATAGCAGTGCCAGAAGAATTATAGTAATTGGAAATTTCTATCCAATCCCAATTTTGTTCAGCCTCATTTTCTGGAATTACTGCATAAAATAATTTGTCAGATGTAGTTGCATAATAATAAGTTTGATTACTTCCATCTAACAATCTATCACTTGAAACAATAAATTTATTTATTGAGTATTGTTGAAACGAAGTATTTTTTGGATACTTTATTTCATACCAAGAATCAGTTGTATCTTTGTAAAAGACTCTATTATTTGAGGTAAATGCATATAAATTTTTGAAGTAGTTCTCTTCATTAAGTGAATTGTCTTGTAATGAAACTATTTTTCCATAATCATTTTTCCAAGAAGAAAAATCAGATGCTAGATTGCTATTTATATTAAGTGTAAATAGCCCTCTTGCAGTCGATGCAAATATTTGAGGAATATTACTGAAAATATTTTCACTCTCTAAAAAGAAGGTAACGTCGTCATAGTATTGGATTTTGGAATTTATATTGTGTGGATAAAAATATGATTTGCCAATTCCTGTAACTAAAAACTTACTCGGTGTAAAAACTAAACTTCTTTTATGTATATTGTCAGAAAAATGATTTAAGGATAAGTTGTTGAGACTTATTTTTCCAGACAATACCGAATTTGCTGAAATGTTTTTAATTCTATCGTTAGAAAGATTGTTCTTAATCTCTTCAACATTTTCACTTATTGTAATGACTAAATCTTCGAATGTATAGTCATCATAATTTGGAAAAGATTTATTGAGATATATTGTTCCTGAAGATGGATTGATATTATAATGAATTGAGTCTACGAGAACATTATTTATCTTAACAGCAGCAACTCTATAATCAAAGTTAGACCAAGAAAATAATTCATAAATATCTGATATAGAACCATCATCATTAGTTTTTTGAGTGACTAATCCATTGCTTAATTTGATGTAAGATTGTACTACTAAAGCATTTGTTAGCAATTGTTGACTAGCATTCACAGGATACAATCTTAATGATTTTGCTACTGGTAAATAAACTTTCAAAGAAGAAGTTGATTTCACAGAGTATGACAAAAACAACTTGTATGAAGAGCCTGAACGATAAATATTGTAATCTGTTTCTGAAAGAGTAACTCCATCAAGTTTTACAATTGGATCTCCATAAGTGTCGATATCATCAGAAAAAATATTGCCATCAGATTGCTTTAAGACAAAAATGCTTGTATTTAAATAAGTATTTGAATCATCTGAGTTTGAAGCATTAAGAACAAGAAAATTTCTTAAATTAATTTTTGACGACGAACTTTTGTCTCCGAGATGCTTATGTTTTAAGAAAGAAAGATTTAGATTTTTTTGAAAATCACCTAAAGTTTCATTGAATTGTTTTCTTTTTGTGGAATATTTTATTTCTGAAATTACATTGTAATCACTATAAGTTGAATCTGCTTCTACAACAATATCAGCCAAATACAAAGCATTCGAATATGAGTCATACTTTTTATCAGGATTAATTGGCGAAACTATTTCACAAAACTGATCTTGTATTGTAGATATGCCTGGTTCTGCCCAAACATAAAATGTATTATTAGATGTGTATCTGAAAAAATATGATTTTTCTGATTTTGCAGCATATTTATAAATAATCCCACGACCAGACGTAACTTTTACGCATTGCTTAAATGCATCATCAAAATATAAATTTGTTGAGTCTAAAGAAAAACTTGTTGATGTGACAGCACCAATCCATAATGTCTTCTCATTGCTTGTGCCACTTTCAACATAAACGACAAAATTTTGATTATAGTCAGAAGATGAATCTAAACTTGAATGTCTCGACCAAGAACCAGAAGATGCAGTATAAACTCCATTTTGTGATGCTGTAGATTGGTTTTTTACTAAGACAACATTTCCTGCTACAACTGAAACACCATCTATAGTTTGTGCTCCAGAAAGACTAATATTGGCTGTAGTAGCAACTTTTGCTGTAACAGTAAAGTCAAGATTTAATAAGTCTAACTTATAACCATACTCACTTGTTGAACTTTCTACGTATCCATCCAATAAAAGTAATTGGTCGGCTCTATTGTCTGTAAGTTTTTGAACTTCCCAACCAGATATTATGCAAGGACCAAAATATGAATATGCGCCTTGAAATTGAGACTCAACACTAAGCATATTCTCATAGTCATAGCCTGGGTACCAAATATCACCAAATTGAGAATATAAAAATTTATAAATAGATGTACGACTTGACATTTTACCCTATGGAGCAGGATTGAATTTTATAGAAGCATCTCCTATATCGAGTTGTACGGCAAAATCATTGACCATTGCAGGTACAGCCCCAGTAGAAGTAAGGAATATTCCAAATCTTATTGTGCTTGATGCTTCTGGCAATTCAAATGTAGTATTTGGTGTAATAATATTATAATTTTCAAAATTATAAGTTTCATTTGAATCTTCAGAAACTGTGTATCCATATACTATGCTTCCATTATTTTTTAACTCATTTGAAGTAAGCAATCCTCTTTTTATCAACGGAGCATCAGTATCATAATCTGAGGTATCAAACATTTTAGTAAAGAAGTAACTTCCTGAAGATGAAGTATAAGTAAGCGTCAAAGACAACAACTCTGGAGTAATATTTGGTGTCGCTGAAACCAACTCAATTTTGTATTGAATCCATTTTCCAGAATAAGGCGATAAGTCTACGGTTAAAGACTGGGCTGTAGTCATTGCAGTAGGCTCATTTATTGAGGATAAAGAAGTTGCGTCACTATATGTTGCTGCTAAACATTCTGCTCTTGTATTTCCAGTCTTTACATAAATATTAACTTCAGTGCCAAAATCTAAACTTGTATCTGTTGTTGTTGGATACTTGTTCAATACTAAAGCAACAAGTTGTGTCCAAGTTATTAACGTTGGAACATAAATAGGTTGAGGTTCATAAATTCCAAATTCTCTTACTTTTCTATCTGGTGCAAAAATAGAATATTCTCTTGAATTTGGTACATAAATGCCTTTTCTAGAAAGAGAGTTATCTGCATTCTTTTGGATTTGATAAATGACTCCAGAATTATTTGTAGTAGATAAATTCTGATTATTAGTGTTGTTTACAACAGTATTTGTTGGAGTTGTGTTAGCGTCTGTTTGGTTTTGAGTAGGATTATTAGTTTGATTGTTTTGCGTGTTTCCAGTTACAGGGTTTATAGTTGTATTAGAATTGCTAACAATTGAAGTGGCTGTATATTGTATGAAACTACTTGGATTATTGCCTACATTAGATGTTTGAACCATCTTGTCGTTCAAAACTTTAAATCCAGAAGCGTGTGCAGGTAAAGCAACTCCTTGAATATTACCAGCCTGATCTTTTAATCTTACGTAAATAGTTCTGTCATTATTTTCATAAGGAGTTGGAGTAAACTGATAAATACTTCCGTCTGCACTAGCGCCATAGAAAGTACTTCCTATACTAGTTACTGCTTTGATCTTTGAAACTCCCAAGAATTGCTCTGATGGTATAATCTGATAAGATTCTTCTACTGACCTTTGCCAAGACAGTTTCAAGGTTGTTCCAGTACCTACATTATTTGTAGTCTGCAACTTAAACTTAAGTATGTCGCCTTCTTGAACTGTAAATGCGTTTGATGAATATTTAGTAGTTACTGAAGTTGAGTTATTGTAATTACTTATTTGTAAAGTATCATTAATAAAAAGATTGTACCCAACGCTAGAATCTATTTTGAATGACAAGTCTCCTGCTTTACTTGTTAGTAAAGCGCCTTCAAAAGTTACAGAAGGATTTGTAAAACCTGTAGGCAATGTTATAGTAGTAGCAAATCCACCATTATAATTTATTGATGAAGTTTGATTTTTATATGCAATAAAATTATAACTTTCTATATCACCAATATCAGTCCAAGTTATACCTGAACCAGTATATGATCTCCAAGTAGCATTTAGTTGTTCGGTAGAGTAATTATGCGAAACTATTTTTTTGAATCCATTTACTGATTTAAAATATCCATAAATACCGTTATCTGCTGAAACATACACATAAGAACCATTAGGATCGTCATACACATAGTGAATATGATCAGCATATGTGTCAAAGATTTTTGACCAAGTTTTAGCAGTAGACCCAGTATATGACAACTCCCAAACTTGTCCGCCCCTGAATGTCGCAATTAAAGAATTTCTTGTTACGCTTCGAGTTAAGGTTTCTACACTATCAAAATTTGACGAAAGAGTTTGTGTCCAAGTTGAATTGTAGTAACTGTAAACTGAAGATGATTTACTGCCATATTCACCGCCGAGTCCAGCAAACAATGTAAACTCTTTAGCGGCTAGTGATGTCACATTATCATATGCTGAAAAAGTTTTTATTTCTGAAATCTTCTTACCGTCATATTTGTATATAGAACACTCAGTTGTTGAACCTTTGGAAGAACCTATAAACAAATCATTTCCTAAAGAAGTTAAACTTAGAATAGGCTTTAATAATTTATAATTTGACAAACTGAGTGGATCTTTTGCGTTTACAACTGACCAAAATTCACCATTGAAAGAAGTAAATAATAATCCGTAATTGCTACCAGCATATACTTTGCCATTATGCGTGTGAATACAAGTAATTTGATACTTTTCAGCAACTAAAGTTTCATTCAATATTTCATAGACTTCATTATTAGAATAAACAAACATTTTATTGTTTGATGCTATTAATATTTTTTCATTGAAAGTTGCTATTGCAGTAATTTCTGAAGTTGCATTTCCAGTTTTTTTGCTCCACAAATATGCTGCATTTGTAAGATCTACATTTTCAAAAGTTGTTTCTCCAGCAGAAAAATCAATAAAACCTCGTGAATCTGCATTTGGAAAATTAGTCGCATCACGGAAATCTGAGAATCTAGATATTTGTGCTGAAACTACATCAGAAAATTCATCATATGCTGCGACTGTAACTTCTGCTCTTTGGTCTATTGTAAAATAGTCACCGTGGTAAGCCAATCTTGCTGCATATAAAGATATTGGAGTGTCAAAAGTAAAGTTTAAATAATCTAAAGTTTCTTGGTCAGCAATATTTTCAAATAAATCAACCCACTCAGAGGTTCTTGTCTCTTTGATTTGACATTTGTAAATTTTGGTATTTTTTGCTGTTGCTCCAACAACTATGTTTGTAACAGTTGGATAAACATTATTAGAACTATCTGATTCGTCTACTATTACAGGATCAAATTTTTTGTAGACATAATTTGATTGGTCATTTCCAATAACTTCAAATTTTGACAAATCTGAACTACCACCATAAACATTTACATCCTTGATTGGTGACTCAAAAATATCAACAAGATAGTCTACAGAAGATAATTCCGAAGAGGCAGTATTGAATGCTGTTATCTTGTTGTATGCAGTTCTGTCTGCTAATCTTACCCAAGACAATTCGGTGTCATCATAATAAGCCAATTCATTGTCAGCAAGAGTGTAAGTTGCTAAATCAATACTTACAGAACCAGAGACAGCAATTGGTAGATTATCAAGAGTTATGTCAATCCAATACTCAGTCTCTTCTGCAAGAGATATTCCAGTATTAGAAAAAGTATACTCTGCATAAGATGTAGTCAAATCATTGAATTGAATACTAGAAAATGTTCCTAATAGTGTTGATGGAGAATTTGTAACAGTGTCGTTGGTAAACAATGAAACGTTGATTTTATCTCCAAGATTTAATATGTTTCCTGATTTTTTGAGTTTTAAGTATATTGTGGAAATATTTTGATTTCTCGGGGAAGTAATCTTGACTGCTGCTCTTGTATTTGTGAATGAAAAATCAATCAACGTATCAGTTTGAGTCTCTGTAATTGAAGAATAACCCAAACCTGCAAAATAATGAACCTTGATTCCAGGATCAACATCATCGGCATTTCTGTTAAGAATCACTATGCCTTTTGGAGGATGGGTGTCGTATATAACACTAGCAGTAGGATAAAAATCTGACTTTACAAATATGTCAACATTATCATCTTCAATTTCAAAACCAAAAGTTTGCGAATTGTCTAACGAGTTAGACCAATACTTAGTATCAAAAAAACCAAAATTATCATAGGAACTATTATTGACTATCAGTACAGGTTCGAAATCCCTTACTGTACCATATCCAGATAAAGCATACAGCTGAAGATTACCATTTTGCAATGCTACTTCAACTGAACTGCCAAATGCAACTTTATTGTAAAGTGTTAATTTTACATTATGATCAGAACCAGTAGTTCCAGTAGAAGCTGTTTTTACAGGGGTGTACTGACCGTCAACGAATACCTTAAAGCCAGTGACACCAGTTCCAGGGAGTGCTGGATAAGATTTATTTAAATTAAAATCAAGATATACGTCAAGCCCATTGGAGCCAACGTAGCTTGTAGTAGCAGCAGTAGCACTATAAAATCCATTGGGTGATAATGGTAAAAAACCTCTTCTTCTATTAAGTACTACTCGATTTTCAAAATTTGCAAGCTCGTTGAGATTTGAGCTTTGATCTGTTATGAAATCAGAAGTTGGTTTTGAGTAACTGAGCAATAATGAATCAGTTGGACTTATACCACCTGATATAAGAAGATCGTATTGAGTTACTCCAATTCCATTATATGTGGTATTTGCATCAGTGACTGATGTAATAGTCTTATATTGCCCCAAAATCACATCATATACACTAAAGCCCGTTGCTGAAGAACCAGGCAAAGTTGGCTCAGACATAACAACTTCAACAAACCCTAATCCTCCAGTTCCGTTTGTTTGCACATTTACGACTGTAGGCCTAGTTGTTTCAGATGTTAAGTTAGTAACCGCAACTCCTGACAGAGCATTTGCGTAAGTTAAGCCAGTGCCTGTACTGTCACGTATTTTAAAAAGGTTAGATGTCGGTGGAGTATATGATAAAGTTACAGGATTTGTCCCATCACTTATAGCAATTCCTGAGCCAAGTTGTAATACTACAATTTTGCCTAAACTTGCACTTGTAGGATCAAGAACATAAGCATTGGTGATAGCAATTCCAACATTATTTTGTGATATTGCAAATCCAGATATAGATGTGGTAGGGAGTATTGGAGGAGTTGCTTCTGTGTAGTATACAAAAACTTTGGATCCATCAGTACTTGTAGTTGAATAGTTATAAAGTGGAGGTCTTGCTTCTTTTGTAAGATTGGTAACTCCCACGCCTGTAAATGAATCTACGAAAGACTTCTGTGTATCATTGTCAGATAGTTTTGGGACGGTAGTTCCAAATGATGTTGCATCATAGGATACAAAGATTGATTGAGCAGTTAGTGCTGTACCTGCACCATCATATGAACTATCAACTAATCTATCTGCATCTGCAAGAATTAACTCAACTGTTTTTGGAGTTCTGGAATCGATAAATGTTGAAGTAGGAGTAATAGTTCCAGCAATGGCACTGCCAAACTTTTTAGTGACTGAAAATCTTAATTGCAGCCCGGAAGATGGTTCAAGACCAGCACTGTCAATATCATCAAAATTTAAGTATATACGTCCGCCATCATACGAGGTGTAAGACAAATTACTTAAGCTTGTAGATATTCCTGGACTTGCACCGCTAAAAGCAATAAAATTGTTGTTGATTTCCATATTTTATTATTTTATACTTCCATAATGACCACTTAAGAAGAGATTTCCTTTGTAGGAAATCGATGTCAAGGGTCTTACTATGCCTAACAAATCATAGTTTCCTGATGAGTCAAAGACTTTTTTTCTTTCGAACGTTACATCTTCATTAAACCAAGACTCTGCATCAGACTTGTAATAAAATAATTTAGATTGTCTGTCGCTAGGATTATCAGAAACTTTGTCACTAATGAAACCATCAGTTGCACAATATAATGTTCCATCGTGATAGGTAAATAACCTAATGCCTCCAGTAGAAGGAAGAACTGCTGATAGATTAAAATCTATAATTTTATTGTTTACTGGTGGATATTTTTGTCCAATAACAAAAGATAAACTTGAATAGCCTACCAAAGAATCACTTGCATCATTTCTCAATTTACCAAATTGAATAAATGGGTGATCGTAGTCCCAAGAATTTGCTTCTGATTCAATATATTTAGAATTGTAAGTATCAAGTTTTATAAAATTTTTCTTTTCAATAAAAGGATCGTTCTGTGAGCCTAAATAAACCTTGATATCTCTATCTTCAACTATGACTCTAATTTTCGATAAAGAATTATTCAAGTCAAAAATATTTTCGTCGCTAAGTATTTGAATCATATCAATACAGATAAAATCTGGTCTTTGATTATTCTCAGGCAAATCGACAAATTCCAAAGAGAGTTTGACAATACTTCCTTGCCAAATTGGTTTTATAGTATAGTCAATATACTCATCTGAAGTGTGAACATTTGTTTCAGCATACTTGTTGAAACCTCCAGCGTTATAAGCCCAAAAGGCTCTAATTCTGGCTCTGTCCAAAGTTTCTGATTTAGGCTTGATCTTAATTCTCAATTTAATAACTGAATTTAAGTCCACTGAAAAATTCAAATTGTCTATGACTATAGATGGGTTTCCAGTAGAGGCAGGAGTTATTTTAAGAATATATTTATTGTAAGAATTATTTAATATGTCAAAATTTTCTTCTGTTTCTGCATCCAAAGATGAAACAAATTTACTTATGGCCCAAGATTGATCGTCTGCCGAAGCAACTCCTGACGATACTGCATAAAACTGCCAATTTTGTATTAATCCAGTAGTAACTAAACTTTTTGAAAAACTATTGTTACCAGAGCTCAACACTAAAGTATCAGTGTTGAATTCTAATGAATACTGACCATAAACATCTGCGACTTTAATACCTTGATAGCCACTATGTGTACTAACAAGAACTTGTTCAGCACTGTTTAGTCCTGCTTCATTTTTTAAGTCAGTTGAATCATAGACTGCGCTATTTGATAAATTTATAACTTCAGTTTCTAAAGTGTATGATGGCTTGTAAAAATCGAAATAACCCGTAGACAATAAATCTGAATAGTTTAGAAGATATCTATTTGCAGCGTTAATATATCCGTTTTGTATATAGAAACCTATTTTCTCACTGCCTGACAAAACATATTTATTTATATTTATCAAGGTCGGATTGTTGTCAGCACCATTATATACATAAATGCCATTATTGATTCCATTTGTGCCTGAAACTGTTTGATCCTTGAGCATAAACAAATCATTAAGTACAAAGTCATATCCATCTAATGAAGTAAAGTTATTCCAAGAAGGTATTGCTTCGAAACTTGCTGCTTTTACATCAATGAAGTCTTGATCTGGCAAAATTTCACTTAACAGTTGTTCCCAATCTGAACCTTCAGATATTTCAAATAATCTTGAACCATATGCAGTTGCACCTGTACTTGTTTCGGTAGTGCCCTTAATGACAAGGAAATCATCAAATCCTTTTGGGCTATGAAAGTTTGGAAATCTTGCAATCGCTAAATTTTCATCACTTCTACTTAAAGTATTATTATCATAAGAATAAAATTGAGCAGGGGCAGGATCGTTCAAGAATACTTCATCAAAATGATACGTAGTCCAATTTTCATCTAAAGAAGGATTTGATAATGGTATCTCTGAGTAAGACCAAACTTCTGGTTTTTTGTCAATACCAGCAAAAACCTGATTCTTACCAACAGACAAACATCTAATGCCAAAATTCAGTGCTTCGTAATCTGAAATATTATTTGAAATTAACGTAGATGTAGTTATAGTCTCAGTTTCTGTTTCTGAAACTATAACCTCTTCTGTAATAAGATTTGTTGGTTGAGATAATGATACTACTTTAGTTCTTGAATATTTATGTACTTTTTTATCTAGGCAACCTAAAAATAATTTATTGTAAGCAGATACCATAGAAAGTATTCCGCCTGAAGATGCAGCAAGTTCACCTTGAGGATAAACTTGTTCCCACTCTGAGCCATCATATGCAGATGAAAGTTTCGCTCTAAAGAGTCTTGGTTTTGAATCAGATGCAACATACAGATAACTCTCTGATTCGTGCTCAAACTGATGCGAGATCATACAGGACGCACTAATATCAACAGAATTGTCTTGAAGAATAAATACTGGGCCCCTAACATATTCTCCGTCATAAAACCAAATCTTACCTGAAATGCCTGCTAAGTAAATACCTGTTGTAGTTGAGACCATTGATGTTATGGCTCTTTCATTCAATTTTTCAAGATCAATTAATTTATTGAATGTTACTAAATTTGAAGTATGTATACTAGCGTAATACTTCTCTATCGTTACAGAGACATTAGTAGTTGATATTGATTGTTCAAAAATGATATATCCGTTATAATCATCTATTCCGTAATTTATATCAGATGAAATATTAATTGTTATTTCATCTTGAGTCGAAACTTTATAAACTCTACCTAAATCATCAGAATTAGTGCCAACAAGTTTGAATGCTGTTCCTGTTGCATATGAAGAATCTAAACTGTCAACTAAGGATACATTCGTGTATTTTTTCTTTGATATTCCAGCAAAATAAATTTTTTCTTCAGAGTCGTTTGGTCCTTTCCACAAACAACTGGCTGTAAATAATGTTGCTATCATACTTTTGGTCTCCTGATAACATCCCATTTATTTTCTGGTTGAGTTATATTATTTCCAAAGTCTCTAAATTTGATTTCTATTTTTTTCACACCATCAGATTCACCACTAAAAGTTACTGAAGCATAAGGAGCGTAAGGTGTCCATTCTGACCATTCTCCATAGCCTGAATCTAATAGTCTTCTGATAGAAAAATCTTTTATCCCACTTACAAGATCGTAAGCGTTCATTTTTAACCAAGCTTCTGGGAGATTGGTGATATCTGTTAGTTGATTAGTTCTTGGATCATAAAAATCAGCTCCGCCTATAGGAGGTTGAGTATCTACTAAAGCCTGTGAAGTTGCTACAAAGGTCAATGGGTTAGATTCACTTATATTTCCCATATAGTCCATAAGTTGAATCCACACTTTTCTTTGCCCAGAATATCCTGAAGTTTGATTAATAAATGATGTGTGTTCTGGACCTAATGGATAATAATTGAGATGCCCATACAAATATAAAATATATTTATTTTCTGTAGCAACAATAAATTTTGACCAAGGTAACCAAGGAGTGTAGTTTATAAACGAGTTGTCAATTTCTTTTCCAACTCTAAATGCTAAAATGCCGCTATCTTCATCTGTAGCCTGTATTGATATTTCAACCATTCGTAAAGTAGACTCTGTTGCAACTAAAGCAGTAGGGTCATTGTTTTCATCTTTTGGTGGATTTATATCTACTACTGCGATATCAGAATTTTTTGTTGCAAAACTTGAAATATCATTATGAGAAACTGCTCTTACTCTAAAATGTTGAGCATTTTTGTTTGAACTATTTATTTCTTTTTCAGCGTATCTACAATGAAGTTTATGCCAAAGATTTTTTGCTAATCTGTGACCTGACAAATCACCATTAGCAATGAAATCATTTTCTTCTGTAAGAATTCCATTAGATTTGCCTAGTGCAGTACTGAAAGGTATTGTTATAGCAACCCATATTTCATCATTTTGCGAAAGATTAGAATTCCAAGAATCGTCTGATAACTTAACTTGAACTAACTCATTGTTTGGATTGAAATCAAAACCTGCTTCGTATGGATTGTAATTTACTGGAAGCCAATCAGTCAATGGTGAGTCGTAATCAGGAATATCTCCTAAATTGCTAAAGAATCTAACTCTTATTTCATCATATTTGAAAGATTTTTGAAAATCTTTCCAGTTCATTTTGAATTCAAACAAATGAGGTTTTATGCTTGAAATAAAACTTGATATTTGTCCAATAGTAATTTTATTGAAGAATGTAGTAGATATAAATTTTTGAACAACACTATCGCCGTCTGCAATGTTTACTTTGTACCAATTAGTATTTATGTTTACTGTTCCGCCTGTACATCTCAAGGGTACATTGATATCATATGTTTGTAAAGTCCAACCAGAAACTGATTTTTTATAAATACCATTTTCTTCAATATTGTATTGATCTTTTATTAAGACAAGACTATTTATTGCCAAATCAGACAAACTTACACCATCAATAGAGCTTGAACCTATAGAATCAATGCTAACATTTTCTCCTGTAGTTGCTGCTGATAGAATATCTGGATTATTAGAAACTCTGCTAAAAGTTAATCCTGTGGATCCTAAAGTCATTGGATCAGGAGTTATGAGGTACCAAGATGTGTTAGCATTAGAAGAGCCAGAAGCAACTCGAACAACACTATTTGAGTATAATTCTGAACTATTATCCATTTCTGGAACTCTTGCCAGTCTCCAAGATGTACTGGCTGTACCAACTCTTGATAAATAGTAAACACCATTTTGTATTGGATTGCTTTGATTTTTGACCAAAATGTAATCAGATGATGAAGTAACTAATGCACCATCGACTATCAAAGTGGTTGCTGTACCTGAAGTTAATATATTAGAAGCATATGTTGGACTATTTGGTAGTGTTGTTCCGGTGCCATATTTTGCATCTAATGTAAGTTTTGGAATATTCAAAAGCGATGAATAAGAAAAATCTAAAAAGTCAGTTGATCCACTTAATAATTTTTGTCCAAGATAATGCTTGCTGTTTGCTATACCCTCATCCGATAACAAAAATGTTTTCAAAGATGAATCGTTATCATATTGCTCTTTGTAAAAATTAGGAAGTCCAGAAAACTTAACTGAATAAATCTTATTTGACAAAGATGTATATGAACTCTCTTTGATTCCTATTGCTGCAAAATAACCTAAGCCTGAAGAGTTTTGATCAAGTGATAAAAATAAATTCGAAACTCCAACAATATTTATTCCAGAGCCTGTAATTTCCTTGACAACTAAAAATGTTCCATTGTTTGTTTTTTGCTTGTATCTACCAGAAAAAGATGATGGTAGTTGATCAGTTATCTCAAAAGAATATTTTACTTTGTTAGAGCTTGGTTCATATGATCGTAAAGTTTGTTTGCGTAATTTATTATCTGAAGTTCTATAATAAACTGCTATTTCTTTTTTATCACCACTGAAATTAACCAATATGGTTGGTGCATTTAATGGTGCTTCAGTGTAGATAGAAGATTCCTCACATCTACAGCCCATTGGTCTGTCCCATAAGACTGTCAAATTATTTTCTGTATGCGAACGATAAGATGAAACTGTGCTGAATGCTACATAGATGTCATCAGAACCGTGCACAAAAGATGCTTCAAAAATTGTTCTATTGCTTAAAGATGGTTTGTACATTTGCAATTCATATGTTGCTGGAACAACATATGAATTTGTAGAATCAAGTTTTGCCACTTCTATAAATTCTGTGTAAGTGGTTTTATTAATTGTCAATCCTGATTGAGCATCAGTAAGATAAATAAATTCTTCATTTTCGTAATCTGACCAAGAATAATTGATATCTGTAATGGGTGCATTAACTAAAGATATGTCATCAAAAGTACATTCTCCAAAATCAACAGAGAGTTTAGATTTACCTTGGGCTAAAAACAATTCGTCAAGAATTATTCCACCAGTAAAGGTACTACCAGTTGCTTGAGAAATTTGATAACCAAATGCACTTCCAACTGATGAACTACCAAATGAACTCAATAAAGAATTGGCAAGTAAATAGGACTTACGTGATTCTTGAGACTGATCTTGATTGGGAGTGTAATACGCTTCTACGAAACATAAATTTGTACTACCTAATGAAGAATAGTATAACTCCATAACACCACCCGATTGCAATAAAGGCAATAAACTATGTGGTAAGTTTGTTATTTGCTTTGGAGTGCTATCAGTCCCATTTTGTCTTGTGTAGAGATACGATATAGGGCGAGAATCATTGGGGATATCAATTCTGCAAACAATTTCGTTGCCATTTGCACTTGTGTCAGGAGCGGAGTAAAATTTTAAATATGCTTGTGATGTAACTGCAATACCACTTGTTGTAAACGAAAATCCCGCTTGTGTGTAAAAATCTGATTTGCCAGATGATGGTAAAAATTTTGTTTTAGTGTATGCGAAGATACCTCTGCTATATTGATAGCCAGTTAAACCTACACTTGAACCTAATGTAATTGTTTCAGCGCTATAATTTCCGTCATAACTTCTATATGTAGTAAGGGTTGTTGAAGCGATAGAAGCAGACGGTATAAGATTTCTTCTTACAGTTGCTTTTGCTGTGTAAGCATCATAAGTTCCGCCAGTGTTTGCAATTTCATATATAGATCCTAAATATCTTGCAATTCCAGATTTTTCTGTTTGTGCTGAGACTTGGTTGCCAGAAACAAACGTCAGCAATGAATTTTTTCCTGTGAACCCAACTTTTCCACTAGCAAATTCAGGAAAATCAGGATTAACTGGTATTTGTCCTTCCCAAAGAATCTGATCAAATACACCATATCCCATAGGATACTCAATATCAGTTCCATTCGGACCTTCGAGTATTGCTTTCATATAAACTGTTGAAAGCCCACCATTGGCACTCAAAGGCCAGTTATATACCTTGAAAAGCCCTGTTCCTCCAGCAGTTGGAGCAGACATCGTCCCTTGATTTACTGTATTATCAAAGAAGAACAATGGATTGAAAGTGTATTCATAATCATAATCAGGATCGAATACATAAGAAGATGAAGGGAAATTGTTAATTGCAATAGTTGTGGCTGGGTCAAATTCTTTATCGTTAGAAAGATAAAGTACTTTTATTCTTCTAGGATTTACAATTTGACGTGACGCACTATCACGCACTTCAAATCCAAATATCAATGTATTTCGATTGTTATCTAGATTTGGGTCTTTTGAATAGGAGTTGTTGGTGTAAGTTTGACCAGAATTAATGAATTCAGATTGTAAATATCCGCTTGATAAATTGTCAGGTAAAATTACTGATACGTTATATGGCACCTTGATCCACCACTGTCAGAGATTACTTAAAATAT
>JACCDP010425265.1_pt1 | contig 55764 bp, 45 predicted proteins | sample 7445841 | NCBI WGS metagenome assembly JACCDP01 (sample SAMN15323441, study PRJNA562643) | freshwater metagenome | isolation source: river surface water | place: USA:Blue River Watershed | collected 2017-08-17 | reverse complement strand
TCGATCGCTCGCAATCCCTGCTGGCCTTCTTTCTGCAGGACGAGTTTCAGCCGCATGAGCGCCTGCACCTCACCGCCGGCGCGCGGCTGGATGACTTCGACACCTTCGGCCGTCACGCGACCGGCCGCGCGACCGCTGCGTGGGTCGCTGTCCCTTCCGCGCTGAAGCTGCGCGCGTCGTGGGGCACCGCGTTCCGGTCGCCGAGCTTCCTCGACCTCTATGGCGTGAGCGCATTCTACGTGGGTAACCGCGCGCTCCGGCCCGAGCGCGCCCGTGGTGGCGACGTCGGGGCCGATCTTTACCTCGCCCGAGGAGCGGTGACGCTGGGCGTGACGCTTTTCGACAATCGCTTCACCGACCTCATCGTCTCGGATTTCTCCCGGAGTCCGAGTTCCGTCGCCAACGTGGGTAAAGCGATGACGCGCGGGGTGGAGTTCATCGGCCGCGCGCGCGGAGCTTCCGGCCTCGATGCGCGTTTCACGTACACCTACTTGGAAGCGGAGAACCGCATCACCGGACAACCACTGCTGCGTCGACCGCGGCACAGCGCCGCGGTTGACGTGCTGCGCGACGTGCATGCGCGGCTGACGCTCGGGGCCGGGGTGCGGATCGTGTCGGATCGCAAGGACGTACACGCCCGGACCTTTGCCACCATCGCCGGCGAGGACTTCAGCGCCGTTCGCCTGCACGCGCAGTGGCGGCTGGCGCCGCGCTGGCAGCTCCGGGGACGAATCGAGAACGCGCTCAACGAGCGCTATGAGGAAATCCACGGTTTCCCGCAGCCGCCGTGGGGAGCGTTCGTCGGATGGGAGCGCGAGTGGTGACCGCGTCCTTGGCGGCCGCGGTGGTCACTCGGGCTCATGCGGCGGGCGTCAGTCGTTGAACGCCTGCCGTCCCTGCGCAGCCACGTGCTCCGCGATCGCGGCGGCGAACGTGGCGCCGAACTCCGCCCGCTTCTTCTCGCCCATGCCGGTGATGCCTTGCATCGCGGCGAGTGAAGTAGGGTAGGAGCGCGCCATCTGCCGAAGCGTGGTGTCGCCAAACACCACGTAGGCGGGCACCTTGCGCTCGTCCGCGAGCCGCTTGCGCAGGGTGCGCAGGCGCTCGAACAGGATTTCGTCGCAGGCGATCTCGCCCTCGCGGCGGGTCGTGCGCCGCGCCTTGGGCAGCTCCATCGGCTTGGTCAGCGTGATCGGACTGCGCGAACGCAGGGCCTCCATGCCCTCGTTGGTCAGCTGGATGACCGGGAATTCGCCCTCGCTCAGCGTCAGGAAGCCAAGCCGGAGCAGTTCGCGACCGATCGCGGTCCACGTCTGCCGGGGCAGGTCGCGGCCGATCCCAAAGGTCGAGAGCTGCTCGTGCTGCCAGCGGCGGATCTTGTCGGTGTCCGCGCCGGTCAGGACCTCGGCCAGATGGTTGAGCCCGACCCCAAAACCGCTGGCCTGACGGATGCGGTAGACACAGGAGAGCAGTTTTTGGGCAACGACGGTGCCGTCGTAGGTCTCGCGGGGCTCCAGGCAGTTGTCGCAGGCTCCGCAGGAGCTGACGGGGAAGTCCTCGCCGAAGTAGGCCAGCAGTTCCTGCCGGCGGCAGCCCGCGGACTCGGCGTAGTGCACGATCTGGCGCAGCTGCGAGCGGGCGACCTGCTGCTCGTGCGGGTCCGTGATCTCGTCGAGGAAGTGGGTCTGTTTGGCGATGTCGCCCGGGCTGAAGAGCAGCAGGCAGTCGCCGGGCAGGCCGTCGCGACCGGCGCGGCCGGTTTCCTGGTAATAACCCTCGATGTTCTTCGGCAGATCGTAGTGCACGACCCAGCGGACGTTGGGCTTGTTGATGCCCATGCCGAAGGCGATCGTGGCGCAGATGATGCGGACCTCGTCGCGGAGGAATAGCTCCTGGTTGCGGGCCCGCTCCTCGGGTTCGAGTCCGGCATGGTAGGGTCGGGCCAGGTAGCCGCGGCCGGCGAGTCCCTCTGCCACGGTCTCGGTGGCGGCGCGTGAGGCGCAGTAGACGATCCCGCTTTCGTCGGACCGCGTCCGCAGGAACTCGAGCAGCTGCCGCAGCGGCTGGTCTTTGGGCAGGACGCGGTAGGTGAGGTTGGGGCGGTTGAAACTCGCGACGAAGACTGCCGGGTCGCGCAGCCGCAGGTGTTCGATGATGTCCACCCGAACCCGCTCCGTGGCCGTCGCCGTGAGCGCCATGAACGGCACGTCCGGCAGCAGGTCGCGCAGCTTGGAGAGCTGGCGGTACTCCGGCCGGAAGTCATGGCCCCATTCCGAGACGCAGTGCGCCTCGTCGATCGCGAAGGCCGCGACGTTCCACGAGCGGAGGTTCTCCTGCCAGTTGTCGAGCATCAGCCGTTCCGGTGCGACGTAGACGATGCGCCACTCGCCACGGTGCAGCCCGGCCATGCGGGTGCGGGCCTCGGCGGACGTGAGCGACGAATTCAGGAACGTGGCGGCGACGCCGCTGGCCTGCAGTTGGTCGACTTGGTCCTTCATCAGCGCGATCAGCGGCGACACCACGACGGTGAGCCCGGGCCGAACGAGGGCGGGCAGCTGGAAGCAGAGCGACTTGCCCCCGCCGGTCGGCAGCAGCGCGAAGACGTCCCGGCCTCCGAGGTGCGCCTCGATGATCTCCCGCTGCAACGGCCGGAAGCGGTCGTAGCCGAAGGTGGTGTTCAGGGAGATCAGCAGGGAGTCGGTCACAACGGGGCACCCGATCAGGGGGAATTCCGGCGCGCCGTCGAGCCTCCAGTCGTCGGAAACGGGGCGGCGGGCTTGATCTTGGCTGGATTCCCCGTGAAGTCAGGGTCGTGCCGAGCGTGTACCTAGGCTGTCCGTTGTGGGCGCATGCACCGTGGCGGGGGACGTTCTTCACCCGTACGGCGCGGCGGGAGGACTTTCTTCCCCAGTACGCGTCGGTGTTTTCGACCGCCGAGGGCAATGCGACCTTTTACGGATTGCCGAGCGAGGCGACGGTCGAGCGGTGGGCGGCCGAGGCGCCGGAACACTTTCGCTTCTGCTTCAAGTTTCCCCGGACCATCAGCCATGAGCGGCAACTGGAGGGTGCCGGCGACGAGACGGCCCAGTTCTTAGCCCGCATGGCCCCGCTGGGCAGCCGGCTGGGACCGTTCTTCCTGCAGCTGCACGAGCGCTTCGGGGTCGAGCGCATCCGCACGCTGGAGCGTTTCCTCGACGCATTGCCGGCGGGCTGTCGTTGCGCCGTCGAGGTCCGCGCGCCGGAGTTCTTCGCGGGAGGCCCGGCGGAACATCGGCTGGACGAGCTGCTGCGGGCGCGCCGCGTCGACCGGGTGCTCTTCGACACCGCCGGCCTCTTCGCGGCCAAGGCGGAGGACGAGGCGACGCTCGACGCGCAGCGCAAGAAGCCACGCGTGCCGCGACGGGAGACCGTCACGGCCGCGGCGCCTTTCGTCCGTTTCGTCGGCGACCCCGTGGTCGGGGCCAATGATGCGGCGCTCCAGCGCTGGGCGAAGGCGGTGCGGCGCTGGTGCGACGAGGGGCTGACGCCGTTTGTCTTCCTGCATCACCCCGACGATCTCCACGCCCCGGCGCTGGCCCGCCGTTTCCAGCACTGGCTGCACGTCGAGGACTCCCGCCGGTTTCCGGCCCCGCTCCGCTGGCCGGTCGAGAACGAGCCCGATCCGGAGCGGCAGCTCAGTTTGTTCTAGCGGGCCGACGGTGCGGACGCGGTCTCGAACGAGACGCCCTTCAGCGGGTGCAGGTCGAGCAGGTTGCCGTGCCAGCCGTTGATTCCCGGTCGGCGCAGGTTGTTGCGCACGTAGTAGTAGATGGGCGCGATCGGCAGTTCCTCCGCGAGGATGGCTTCGCAGCGCTGGAACATCGCGTAGCGCTTCGCCGCGCTGGGTTCGCTGCGCGCCGCTTCGACGAGGCGGTCGTACTCGGCGTTCTTCCAGCCGGTCTGGTTGTTGCCGCTGTCGCCCGTCATGATGTCGATGAAGGTGCTCGGATCGAGGTAGTCGCCGACCCACGCAAACCGCGCCACGGCGTAGTCGAGACGGCGCATGGTGTCGGAATAGACCTTTGCCTCCTGGTTGAAGAGCCGCGCGTCGACCCCCAGCTCGGTGCGCCACATCTGTTGGATCGCTTCCGCGATCTGGCGGTGTCCTTCGTTGGTGTTGAAGAGAATCTCAAACGCCGGAAAGCCACGTCCGCCGGGGAAGCCTGCTTCAGCGAGGAGCTGGCGGGCGCGCTCGGGGTCGTGGGGGACGCGGCTCTGGGCGGTGAATCCGGCCGTGTTCGGCGGAGTCAGGCTCTGCGCGGGAGTCTGTCCTCCCTTGGCGACGCGCTCGACGATCCGCTGACGGTCGATCGCGAAGGCCAGCGCCTGCCGGACGCGCACGTCGTTGAAGGGAGGACGCGTCGTGTTGAAGCGGTACACGTACGTGGCGAGGTTCGTTTCCTGGCGCAGCAGCGGGGCGAGCGCGGGGTCGTTTTTGTAGACCGCAATCTTCTCGATCGGGATCGAGGACGTGACGTGGAGCTGGCCCGCCCGAAACATGCGTTCCTCGGCGTCCGTGCTGTCGATCGGGTAGAAGACGACGTCGTTCAGCCAGACCGTGGCGTGGTCCCAGTACGTCGGCGAGCGGCGGACGCGGATCAATTTGTTCGGCACCCACTCGTCGAGGAGGAAGGGGCCATTGCCGACGTAGTTCCCGGGCTTGGTCCACGCGGATCCGCGGGTCGTCTCGCCCCCGAAACGCGTGACCGTATTCGGGTGCAGCGGGTACCACGCGGCATGGCACACCAGCTTGTCGAGGTAAGCCACCGGCTGCGCGAGCGTGAGCACCAGCGTGTGGTCGTCACGCGCCTCCACGCCCACCGCGGCGAAGTCTTTCTCCTTGCCGTTGTAGTAGGCCTCCGCGTTGCGCAGGACGAAGAGCATCGAGGCGTACTCCGCGCCGAGAGCCGGGTTGAGCATGCGTCGGTACGCCCAGGCGAAGTCCTTCGCCGTCACCGGGTCCCCGTTCGACCAGCGCGCGTCGCGGCGCAAATGAAACGTCCATGTACGCTGATCGGCGGAAATCTCCCAACGCTCCGCGGTCGCCGGGACAGCCTCGCAGGTCTCCGGGTGGTACTGGGCCAGGCCTTCCATCAGCGCCATGATGATGTTGAAGGTCTGCTGGCTGTCGGCGATCTGCGGGTCGAGGTCGTTCGGCTCCGACAGATTTCCCAGCAGGAGCGTGCGCGAGGCGGTCGCGGCCTCGACTGCGCTCTCACGCGGGCGGCAGCCGTTCAGGAGCAGGGCCAGCGCGGCAGTCAGCAGCAGGAGCGGGCGGGAGCGGAGAAGCAGGAGGCGCATGGTTGGCGGAGAGGGAAAAGCAAAACGCCAGGCCGTGGGCCTGGCGTTCGCAAGGGAAAACAAGTCTTCGGTCGGTCTGGCGGACTACTTGGTCGGCTGCGCGGCGCCGATTTCCTTCAGACGCGCGTCGATCGCATTCATGCGCCGCACGAGGTCTTCCTCGATCCGCTTGCGCTCGGCGCTGTTGACGATGCTCAGCTTCGAAGCGTCACGCACAACGTTCGCCGGCAGCGTGAGCAGGCGGGTCAGAACGCCTTGGTCCTTGAACGAGGAGAGGTAGAGCGCGGTGACTTCCTGCGAGAGCGCGAGTGACTCGCGCGCCACCGACTGGGTCGCGGCGAGGTTGTTGTTCAGCTGCTGGTTCTTCGCCAGCTCCGACGTGAGGACCACGCCGATCTGGTCGGAAATCTTCTGGCTGTACGCATTGATCGAATCGCGCGTGAGGTTCTGGTCCGCCGCCATCTGCGCGAGGATCGGCTGGATGCGCTGCGAGAGACGGTCGCCGACCTTGTTGACCTGCTCGGTCTGCTGACGCTCGGCGTCCTCCGGCGTCGTCGGGAGCGGCGTGAACGGCTGGATCTTCGTTGCGATCGCCGCGGCGAGTTGGTTGACGCGCTCCTGATTGAGCTTGTTCACCTCATCGTCGGTCATGAAGACCTCGGCCGAGCGCTTGGAGATCGCATCCTTCAGCAGCGTGTTCACCGCCTCGATCTGACGACGATTCTCCTCGGCCGAAGCCTTGATCTCGGCGTTGGTTTGATCGCGCAGCCGGGCGAGCTCGGCCTGCTGCGAAGCCGCCGTCTCCGCGAGCGTGCGCGTGTGCATCCAGTAGGCGAGGCCGCCGATGATGGCGACGGTGAGGATCACGGCCGGGAGCTGATCGGACAACTTGCTCCAGGCGGACGGGGCGGACGATGGGGATTCCGGCGCTTCGGTCGGGGTGGCGGGATCGATGGGCGAGCTCATGATTTTAGTGTGAGTTTGAAACAGCAATCCAAGGATGGACAGGGAAATACGTTGTTTTTCAGCCGAGTGCGAGCACCGTGCGGCGATGAGCTTGAATCCGAGCGAGGAGCGCTTGAAGGCCTACGTCGAAGGTCATCGAGAAGAACGACAGCACTGGCGGGAAAAGGTTCGTGGCTTGAGTAGCAAAGCCTCTGATTTGCATGAGGTTGCGCGCGTTTTAGAGCGCGACCTCCGCAGCTATCTGCGCGAGCGGGCCTCGGTGGTGCCGGACCTGCGGGGTGGCTTGAGCCCCGACGCGGTGGCCCGTCTGAGCCTGCGCACCCTCGCTGAGTATTGGCTGAGGGTCTGGGGGGAGCCGCGGCGCAAGGTTCCACCGACAGGTAAGGCAAATGACGCCTTCCTGCCACTCGAGTAGGAGAGAACAATCATCGGAAAATGCTGGCAAACAGACGCTTGCCGGATGGTAGGGTCAGCCACTCAACGATTTTTGAGACTTTTTGGGGATCCCAACGTCTTTCATAGTGGTTCTGGTTTTGGTCTCTTCCGCCCTGCGGAAGAGTTGGGGTTAGTTAGAAACTGATGGGCGGATCGCCTAGGGGTAGGCGATCCGCCCTTTCTGTTGTCCGCGATCGTGCAACAATCGTGCGCGGCCCAAGTCGATGATCGACAAGTGGCATTCGGCGTGCTGGTTATTCACACGTTATCCACACGCGATGGCACTCCTGAGCGGGCCTTCGGCCCAAATCTCGCAGCTCAAGGTTTCGGCGAAGGTGAAGACCTTCGTTCTCGATACGAACGTCCTCCTGCACGATCCCCAGTCGATCTTCAAGTTTGAGGACAACAACCTCGCGATTCCCGTCGAGGTCCTTGAGGAACTCGACGCAATCAAGGGGGAGCAATCCACCGAGCGCGGGCGCAACGCGCGGCGCGTGCACCGCATCCTGCAGGAGTTACTGCCCGATTCGCGCGCGATGCTCGAGGGCGTGCGTCTTTCCACGGGCGGTACGCTGTCCGTCATCATCAATCGCTACCTGCTCGAAAATCGGCAGGACACGCCCGCGATGCTCCGGCTGCGCGCGGTGCTGCCGGATCTGTCGAAGAAGGACAATCGGATCATCGCCTGCGCGCTCTTCGTCCAGGAGCAGTATCCACCGCCCACCATCCTCGTCACCAAGGACGTCAACGTCCAACTCAAGGCGCGCGCGGTCGGACTCGAGTCCGAGGACTACCTCAACGACAAGGTGCCCGCAGCCGAGGACGAGCAGTCGTACACCGAGGTGCCGCTGACGGTGTATGAGCTGCAGCGTTTCTGCTCCGAGGGTGAATTCGACATCGGGGCGGAGGCGGCGCGCGGTCTTTACCTGAACGAGTACGTGCTGCTGCGCTCGGAGCAGGACAAGACGATGCCGGCGCGTTACTATGGCGACGGAATGGTGCGGCGGCTCAAGCTGCCCGAGTACGTCAAGGCGCCGGGGGGAATCCCGATCCGCGCGCGCAATCTTGAGCAGCAGTTCTTCATGGACGCGCTGCTAGATGACTCGGTTACGTTGATCACGTGCTTCGGCAAGGCGGGCACGGGCAAGACGCTGTTGTCGACGGCCTGCGCGCTGCAGCAGATCTGTGACGAGAGCGGACGCTATGACGGTCTTTCCATTTCCCGCCCGGTGATCGCGCTCGGCAAGGACCTCGGTTTCCTGCCGGGGTCGCTCGAGGAGAAAATGAAGCCGTGGTTGCAGCCCTACCACGATGCGCTGGAGGTGCTGATTCCGTCCAAGCCGCAGAAGGATCCGCAGTTCGCCGCGAAGAAGGTTTCGAACAAAAAGGCGCGCAAGCGCGACTCCCTGATGGCGATGATGTCCACGCCGCAGCCGATGCACGCGTCGCAGGCGGTGCCTCCGGGCGGGCCCGCGATCAAGCCCTACGAGCGGTTGCTGCGTTCCGGGCTCGTCGAGATCGAGGCGCTGGCGTTCATCCGCGGCCGCTCCATCGCCCGGCGTTTCTTCATCCTCGATGAGGCGCAGCAGCTCACACCGCACGAGGTGAAGACGGTGATCACGCGCATCAGCGAGGGATCAAAGATCGTGCTGATCGGCGACCCGGCGCAGATCGATAACCCTTACGTGGATGCGCGGAGCAATGGTCTCGTCTACGCCCACAATCGCATGAAGGGTCAGTCGCTGCACGCGCACGTGAAGCTGACGAAGGGCGAGCGTTCGAGGCTCGCGGAGCTCGCCGCCGATCTGCTCTAGCTAGGCCTACTGGTCCTGCTCGGCTTCACGCGCGAGCAGCCAGAGCAGGTCGCCGAGGCGGTTGGTGTACTGCAGGATCACCGGGCGCACCGATTTTCCTGCGGCCGGGAGGGCACAGAGGCGTCGTTCGGCGCGCCGGGCCGTGGTGCGGGCGAGGTCGAGCGCCGCTGCAGCCGGATTTGCGCCGGGAGTGGCCCAGCCGTCAAAGCGAAGATTCCGGGCCTCCAATGCCGCGAGCGCCTGATCGACGCGCGCGAGTTCGTCGGCACCGAGGCGTCGAAACTGAGACGCGGCATGCCGGGCGGCATCCGCTTCCGCGCAGGCAAGCTCTCCCATGAGCGCCACGAGTTCGTGCTGGATCTTTTCCAGCGCCGCACGTCGCGCCACATCCGGACTCGCGGCCTTTGCGAGGCCGATCGCGACATTCAGTTCGTCGAACGCGCCGACCGCCTCGATCTGGGGATGATCCTTCGGCACGCGCTGCCCGTAGAGCAGGCTCGTCGTGCCGTCGTCGCCGTGCCGCGTCGCGATCGAGCTCACGTCAGGCGATGCGTCGCGCCGCCATCTGCGCCCGCAGGCACAACTCGGCCGCCTTGAAGGTGTGAGCCTGCGTCATCGCCTTCTCCGTGCGGTTCAGGCAGTCGAGCACCAGCTCACCAAAGTAGCGGAATCCAACTTTCCCGGCGACGTTGAGGTGGTGCTCGCCGGTGTCGTCGACGAGGTAGACTTGGTCACCTTGTCGGTCGCGACCGACGTCCACGTACTTGCGGAGTTCAAGGTATCCCTTCGTGCCGAGGATGATCGTGCGCCCGTCACCCCAGGTGCTGAGGCCGGCCGGCGTGAACCAGTCGACGCGGATGTAGTTCGAGGTGCCGTTGTCGCCCACGAGCGAGGCCTCGCCGAAATCCTCCAGCTCCGGGGTGTCGGGGTTGTGGTAATTTGCCACCGCCGCCTGCGTGACCGTGGCATCGGTCGCGCCGGAGAAGGTCAGGTACTGCTCGAATTGATGGCTGCCAATGTCGCAGAGGATGCCGCCGTACTTCGCCTTCTCGTAGAACCAGGCGGGCCGGCTGCCCTTCGGACCGATGCGGTGTGGGCCCAGCCCGAGCACCTGGATGACCTTGCCGATCGCGCCGGACTTCACGAGGTCAGTCGCGTACATCGCACTTTCGACGTGGAGGCGCTCGCTGTAGTAGACCGCGTACTTCCGGCCGGTGCGGGCGACGACGGCCTTCGCTTGGTCGAGTTGGTCGAGCGAGGTGAACGGGGTCTTGTCAGTGAAGTAGTCCTTGCCCGCCTCCATCACCCGGCAGCCGAGCGGACCACGGTCACAGGGGACGGCGGCCGCCGTGACCAGTCGGACGCCCGTGTCATCGAGAATCTCCTGCAGCGAGCGCGCGGCCACGGCCTGCGGGTAGCGTTTGCGGAAGGCCTCGACCTTGGCGGGATCGGGGTCGTAGACCCACTTCAGCGTCGCGCCGGCCTCCAGCAGGCCGTTCGTCTGGCCGTAGATGTGGCCGTGATCAAGATGGGCGGCGGCGAAGACAAATTCGCCGGCCTGCACCACCGGGCTGGGTTTGCCCTGGGGTGCGTAGTTCATGCCGTCCGCTTTCTGGCTCATGGGTAGGGGAGAGATTGAGAGGCGAGGCTGATCACGCCACCTCGGCACCGGTCTCGCGCGTGCGCTGTCCGAGGTCGCGGACCGCGGTCTCGATTCCGGCGCGCACTTTCTTGTCCATCCGGTCGATGAAGAGCGTGCCGTTCAGGTGATCGACTTCATGCTGCACGCAGCGGGCGAAGAGCCCCGAGCACTTCAACTCGTGGGCGGTGCCATGCACGTCCTGAAACCGGACCGAGATCTCGGTGGGCCGCACCACGTCGCCGCGGATCTCCGGAAATGAGAGGCAACCTTCGTTGTACGGTTCGCGCGGGGAGGGGAGGAGCGTGACCTCGGGGTTGATCAGGGCCATCGGCATGATCAGCTCCAGCGGGGTCGCCGAGCCGTCGAGCGACCAGGTGAAATCGCGGTCGGTGGGCCGAAGGTCCATCACGCATACCTGCAGGTCGAGGCCGACCTGCTGCGCCGCCAGCCCGATGCCCTCGGCGGCGTGCATGGTGTCCACCATCTCGTTCACGAGGCCGGCCAGCGCCGCGTCGAAGGCGGTCACTTTGCGCCCTTTTTTGCGCAAAATCGGGCTGTTGTAGTGAACAATTCGGAGTGGCATCGGTCGATGGAGGAGTCACCTTGCTTCAGGTTGCGCCGCTCGCAAACCAATTGTTGCCCTTGATGGATCGCTCCCGCCACGGCCCGAATCCGACCTACCGCGCGCTGGCCCTGCTGCTGGCGGGAGGGGCGCTGCTGGTCTTGGCCCTGCTGCTGCCGGTGAACGTGGGCGCGATCCCGCGGGCGCTGCTTGCCACCGCCGGCGGCGGTACTCCGTCGCTCCCCGATCGGGCGGCGGACTTGCTCGAGCGCGAAAAGCTGGGCCCGGCCCGACTCATGCTGTCGGCGGCGCGAACCGTCGGAGATCCGCGCGCCGCCGCGCTGGCCGAGGCCACGGCCGCCGCGGCTGCTCGGACCCCGAGCCACGTGCCGTGGGGTGGGTGGGATCCGATGCTCGAGCCGCTCCTGCCAGTCGTGAGCGTGGCGGATCCGACGCGCAGCGCGCCGATGCTGACCGCGCTGCTGCCGGAGCGGGCGCGGACGAGCGTCCGCCACTACCTCGTCAATTCCCGTTCTCTGGGGGTGCAGGCGTTGCTGCGCACCGCAGAGGTCACGCTGACGGCGTCGTTCACGCCCGCGCGGGACGCCGGTGGCCAGCCGTTGGATGCCGTCATCCTCATGACGGCGCTGCTCTACCAAGGGGAGCATCTCTCGCCCGCGCTGCAGCGGCAGTTGCGCGCGCTGGCCGAGCGGGCCGTGGCCCGCAACGACCTCGGCGATCTCGAGGCCGCCTACCTCGATCTGGTGTCGCTGGGTTCGCGGCTGGATTGGATCGCCCTGACGGAACTGCTGCGGCGGACCAGCGGCCTCGACACGCTGCGTGAGTATGCCCACCTGGCGCGGGTTGCGCCGGATGACTTCAGCCTCATCTACAGCGCGGCGATGCTGTCGGGGTCGGCGGACCGGGTGGCGGCCTACCTGCTGACCTACGGTCGATCTGGACTCGAGGACGTGGGTCTCGCGCTGCGGGCCGGGCAAGGGGCGCTCGATGTGCTGGTGGAGCGCCAGGTGCCGGTGAACCGTGCGCGCGATTCGTCGTTCGGTTGGGGCGCGGAGCTGGCGTTGCTGTACCCTCAGGCCGCGCTGGCCGTCCGTTGGCTCGGCTTGGTCCTTGGCGCCTTCTGCCTGTTGCGCGGGGCCGTGATCCTACTCTTCCGCGGCGAGGATCGGGTCACGATCCAGCCCTTGACCACCGCCGTGCTCGCGCTGGTGTGTGGCGCGGTCCTGATCCTCGGGACCGAGCCGTTCCTCCTCGCGGCGGTGCCGCCGTCCGAGTTCGCCTTCCGCATCGCCATGCCGGTGCTGGCCTCCCTTTCCGACCCCGCTTCCCTCACCACGACTCATCCCACCTTTGCCATGGATACCTCAACGCTCCTCTCAATCGGCCTGTTCGCCCTGCTGCAACTGGGTTGGTTCTTTCTCTGCCTGCGGAAGATTGCGGAGATCTCGCGCTCCGGTCTGCCACCGCTCGTGCAGCTGCGGCTGATGGAGAATGAAGAGAATCTCTTCGATGGTGGGCTCTACCTTGGCATCGCCGGCACGGCCACCGCCCTCGTGCTCCAAGTGCTCGGAGTGATCCAGCCGAACCTGCTGGCGGCCTACTCTTCGAATCTCTTCGGCATCGTTTGCGTGGCGCTGATCAAGATCCGCCACGTGCGTCCGTTCAAGCGGCAGCTCATCCTCGCCGGTCAAGCGACCGAGCCCGCGTCCACGTCCTGAGTCCTCTCGTTTCACTCCGGTCTGGGTAGTCACGCCATGAATCGCACGCTCCTCCTCATCCTGTGTGACTTTCTCCTGCTCAACCTGCTGGCGCTGACGCGCTGGGAGCAGGCGGAGCCGCCTCCGCCCGCCCAAGCGGGCGCACCGGCCGTCAGCACGTCCGCCGGTGCGGCATCGCGCGAGGACGACCTGCTCGCGGCCATGAAGGTTTCGCTCGCCGACGAGCGCGCCTCGCGCGAGCGTCTCGCCCGCGATCTCACGTCCGCGGAGGAGCAGGTCCGCGCTCGGGAAGCCAATCTCAGTCAGGCCGAGGCTGAGCGCACGCGGCTGGGGGCCGACTTGGAGTCCACGCGCCGCACGGCCGAGGAGGTCGCACGGCGCGCCGCCGCCGCCGCGGAGGAGGCTGCCGCGTCCAAGGATCGTCTCGCTGCCGTCCAGCGCGAGTTGGACGAAAAGCGGCGCGAGGCCGAGGAGCAGCAGCGCCGCGTCGCCGGGCTCGAGCGGGAGCAGGCGCAGGCCCGCGAGCGCATCGAGGGTCTCTCGGTCGCGGTCCGGGTGGCCGAGCAGGAGAAGCTGCTCCTGCGTGAAACGTCGGAGTCGCTGCGCAGCCAGGTCGCCGCCGAGCGTGAGGAGCGGTTGAAGGTGCAGCAGGCCACGACGGAACTCGCCCAGGGCGTGGGTCAACTCGCGGAGAAATCCACCGAGCTCAGCCGCGAGATCCGCGAGAACCGACCGGTCAATGCCAACACGCTTTTCAATGAGTTCCTCGCCAACCGGGTACAGACTCGCTTCACCGCCGCGCGCGCGACGTTCCTCGGACCCGTCACCCGCAACGTCGACTCGCGCACGCTGCTGGTCAGCGATGGGCAGGCGACGTATGCGGTGCTGCATGTCGACGACACGCCGCTCGCTCTGCGGGAGTCGGCGGTGGACTGGGAGCGATTGACGGCCGAATTCGGCCGGGAGGAGCGTCGGCTGGGCGCCGCGCAGCTGGGGTTCCTTGCGCTGGATCCGCGGATCGTGGTCCTGCCCGTGACGCCGGAACAGGTGCAGGCGCTCGGCGCGAAGGTCTATCGCACCGCCACGGATCAGTTCCGCTTTCCTGAGGCGGTGCTGATCGCCAATGGCGGCGCCGGCTACGGCGAGGTGCCCTTCAAGCTGGACCCCGCCAGCGCTCGCCACGTGCGGATGGATAATCGTCTCTTGCGCCGCGTGCTGGGCGAGTTCTCGCCGTCGCGCGGCGACCTGGTGCTGGGCAAGAGCGGCGAGCTCCTCGGGATCATGGTGAACTCCGACTACTGCGTCGTCCTCGATTCGTTCGCACTGTCCCAAGTGATCTCCCTCGGGGCGATCGCGCCGGATCAGCCGACCGGTCCGAAACTCGAGGACCTGAACCGTCGCTGGCGTTCGCTGCCGGAGCGACTGCGCTAGCAGAGGAATCACTCATCGGGCGAGGTTCTCGGCCCCCCGGGGCGGGTCCCGAGACAGAAGGGGGGAGCGGATCGAGTGGGGGCGCGCCGAGGCGGCGCGGCGCTGGCTTGGCAATCGGCGGGAGTCTGCTTAGCTCGGGTCATGACTCTACCCCGCGTCGTGATCCTCCGTGTTCTGAGTTCGGTCTCGCTCGGTCTCTCCTGCCTCGCCGGAGCGTCCAGCGACCTTGTAGCAGCTCCGGCCCCCGGATCCTCGCCCGCAGGTGAAGCGTCGGCGGGCTCGAGCGCACGCGCGCCGTGGCGGACGTCCGTCGCGCTTGAGCGTCAGGCGGGAGGTATCGCGGTGACGGTCGATGGGCGGCCGTTCACGACCTACTTCTTCGGGGAATCAGCGCCCAAGACGTACTTTCATCCGGTTCGCGCGGTCGATGGCACGCAGCTGAGTCGGAGCTATCCGATGGCCAATGTCCCGGGCGAGGCGCAGGATCACCCTCACCACCGTGGGCTGTGGTTCGCGCATGGCTCGGTGAACGGCGTCGACTTCTGGGCCGAGAAGTCCGGCACGACCGGTCGGATCGTGTCCACGGGCAACCCCGAGGCGCGGGTGGAGGGCGACTCCGCCGTGATCCGGGACCGGCGGCGCTGGCTGGCCGCCGACGGACGGCAGATTTGCACCGACCAACTGGCGGTGAAGATCACGTCGCTTCCGAACGGCAGTTTCTGGGAGGTCTCCATCACATTGGAGGCACCGGCCGATGGTCCGCTGGTGCTCGGCGATACGAAGGAGGGTGCGTTCGCGCTGCGTCTGGCGCGTTGGATGACGCTGCCGCACCGCGCCCAAGGCCGCGACGAGCCGGGCGTGGGCCAGATGGTGAACAGCGCCGGTGGTTCCGGTGCCGGAATCTGGGGAAAGCGCGCGGAGTGGGTTGACTACTTTGCCCCGCGCGAGGGTCAGGTTTACGGGGTGGCCTTCTTTGACGCACCGACCAACCCGCGGCATCCGACGTGGTGGCACGTGCGCGACTACGGTCTGTTCGCCGCCAATCCGTTTGGACGGCACGACTTCGAGGGGCTCAAGGACCAACCGCGCATCGGCGACCTGACGGTCCCGGCCGGCCAAAGCATCACCTTCCGCTACGGTGTTTATATCCACCTAGGCGATACAAACGACGCCGAGGTGGCTTGGAAGTATCGTCAATTCGCCGGACGCTGAGGCTCCCGGCAGATCGCATCGCGACGTTCACCCGACCGCAGGCGAGGAGGAGGGGCCGGTCCGGAGACCGGAAGTGCCCGGCGCTACCGCGCCGCGCCGAGCCAGCGCCGCCAGCCGCGGGGTGCGCGCGAGAGCATGCAGAAGTGCCCGGCGAAGGGGCGGGGTAGCTCCAGCCGGTACCGCCCCGGATGCCGCGCGATGAATTCGTCCACCGCGGTCTTCGCACCGGTGGAGAAGAAGTCGTAGTCGTCCACGACGATGCGCCCGCCGTCCGCGAGGTGGGTGTCGAGGTATTCGAGCGCGTGCCGGATCGGCGCGTAGAAATCGAAGTCGATGTACGCGAAGCTGACCGTCGCCGGCCCCTGGCCGGGGACGAGGGTGTCTTCGACAAGCCCGGGCTGGATGCGGACGCGCGACTCGGGAAATCCGATCGCGGCGAGGCGCGCGCGCACTTCGGCCTGCTCGCAGCGCATTTCGCCTTGGTAGCGCTCCATCGAACCGAGTCCGAAGATGTCATCCTTGAGCTGGTCCTGTGGCGAGGGCCGGGGAAGGCCGGCGAAGGTGTCGTACAGCCAGAGCGTCTTGGTGGTGGCGCGAATCTCGTTCGCGATGAGTGCCGAGGTCGCCCCTTGGGCGATGCCGAACTCCACCACGTCCCCCGGCTGGGCAAGGCTGGCGTGGAGCTGGTCCAGGAGGTACGTCGCCTCGCTGATCCCGGTGCCGAGCAGCCGCGCGAGCAGGGCCGCTCGCCCTTCGCACGCGGGCAGATTCGGGAAGAGCTGATCGCGCAGCGCATCGTGGAGCTCGCGCACCAGCTCCGGGTACTTGATCTGCGTGTTCGGCTCGAGCGGGATCATGGTCGAGGAGGGGTCATCGCGTCGATGGCGCGGCGGCGGCCGCTTCGTGCTGCCGCCAGAGTCCGGCCACCGTCCCGCCAGCCGGCGCGATGTCGCGGTGATAGCGGTGGACGATGTCGTTGAAGGAGCGGGGGCTGACGAGCTGCATGAACCAGCGGTTCAAGCGAGCAAGGACCGCCGCTCGGGCCTCCCGGGCGTCGCGCGAGGAGTCCTCCGTCGCTCCCCAGGGCGCGGCGTTGATCGTCTTGATCACGTACTCCAGCGAATAGATCCAGACGCAGCGGCGCGCGAGCACCAGGGGCCCTGGGGGTGGGGTCGAGGCGAGCACGGACATGATCTCCCACCAGCGACGCAGGCCGCCGGAGTTGGTCTTGGTCTGCGGATGGTCGCGATTCGCCGCGAGGAAGTGGGGGAGGCGGCGACCGCGGAGTCCGGCCGCGAAGAAGCGCGTGAGCCACTGGTAGTCGAGAAACCAGCGGAGATCCGGCCGTAGAGGACCGACGCGCGCGAGTACTTCGCGGCGGAGAAACAGGGTCGGTTGGCAGATGTAGTCGTGCGAGAAGTAGAAGCGGTCCCGACTGCAATCCTCCGTGAAGAGATTCGGCGTGAGGATGCGGCCTTCTTGATCGATCTCCAGAGCGTCGCCGTAGACGAAGTCGAGCGAGGGGTCCGCCGCGAAGGCCGCCTCGACGCGGGCGAGGGCCCCGGGGAGGTAGGTGTCGTCGGAGTTGAGCCACGCCACGATGTCGCCAGTGACGAGCGCGAAGCCCTGGTTGATCGCGTCGGCCTGACCTTTGTCCTTGCGTCGGACCCACCGGATGCGGTCGCCGTAGCCCGCAAGGATGGTCGGAGTGCTGTCCGTGGAAACGGAGTCCATCACCGTGACCTCCACCGACGCCACGCCTTGCTCGAAGATGCTGCGCAGGGCCACGTCGATCCACCGTCCGTGGTTGTACGTGGGCATGACGATCGAGAAGCGCGGTCGGCTCATGGCGAGAGGGTTTCGAAATCGGCCGGCAGTTGCGAGCGTCGTCGGAGCAGCGCCGCCGCCGTGGCCCGTTCGCGCGGGGTCAGCGGCCCGCGGGCCCGGAGGGAGCGGGGGAGTCGGACGCGTTCGTTCCACCAGGCGCGCGCCGGGTTGTAGCGGTTGCGCGCGGCGGTGAAGGCACGGAGGTGGCCGTCGATGAGGCGGTGGACGTTGAAGGCGGGCGCGCGGTCGAGTCCGGCCGCGATGAGGCGGCGGCGGAGCGTCTCGTCTTCGTCGATCCGCCGGACGGCGCGGGCGATCGCCCCGGGATCTTCGGCGGAAAAGTACAGCGCGGCCCGCCCCGCGACGTCGGCTTGGCTGGTGTTGGCGCCGCAGGCGATGGGGCAACCGGTGGTCATGGCCTCGAGCAAGGGGATGCCGAAACCCTCGAAGAGAGACGGGAACACGAGCCCGCGGCTGTTGCGGAAGAGCCAGCTGATTTCTGGGCGCGAGACTTTGCCGAGGTGGTGGACGCGTCCGTGCAGGCCGAGCCGCGCAAGGTGCGCGTTCCACGCCTGCTCCCGGCCGAGGTGGCTGCCGGTGCAGACCAGTTCCACGCGCGATCCGCGGAGTTCGTCGCGGGCAAACGCTTCGAGGAGGCGTTCGTGATTCTTGTGCCGCCAGACGTTCGCCGGGTAAAAGACGAAGGGCCGGTCTCCGCCGAGCCCTGCGGGGAGGTGCGACGGTCGGAGCGGTGTGGGTAGTTCGTCGGCCACGTGCGGCACGACGTGGCAGTGGCTCCGCGGGATGCCGGTCATTTCCGTCGCCATCTCACGGGTGAAGTCCGAGATGGTGATGACCGCATCGGCCATCCGGAGCGACCAGTCGTAATGGAAGAAGCGCTCCGCGAGTTCCTTCTCAGTGAAGAACTCGGGATAGAAGCGTTCCTGCATGTCGTGAAAGGTGAGCACCGAGGGCTTGCGCACCGGGCGTGGCCAGAGGGTGCCGAAGGGACAGAAGTAGACGTCGATGCCGGCAAAGTGATCCAGTGCCTCTTCCTGTGTTTGAAGCCGGATCTCGTGGCGCCGCGAGGCCGCCGGAAGCGTGGCGAGGAGGGCTTCGTTGTGCGCGAAGCTGAACAGCACCATCGGGTGCTGCGGGGCGAGCGCCGGCCAGTGCCGCAGCAGGGTGAGCGCGTAGTTGGTCACGCCGCCGTTGTCCGGCGCAAGGAGGTTGAGCCCGATACCGATCCTCATGGGTGGCCGGATCTTTCCGCGGCGACCGAGTCCCGCCGGTCCGTGGGGGAGGTGAGCAGCGTGTCCACGGGCGCACTCACTCCTGCGCCCAGAAGCGCGCGTGCGCCTGGCGGAGGCGCCGCTGCAGCGAGCGCCACCCGCCGGGGAGGCGGCGCAGCACGATCGCGGCGGTGATGTAGGTGTGGTGGGGCGCGGTCTCCCGGTGCCACGCGAGGAAGGCCTCAATGTCCTCCGTGTTCCAGTTCGCCTGACGCATGGATTCGAACTGCGGATGCTGCGTGAGCAGGGCGTCGAAGCCTGACAGGGTGAGCGGGGTGCCTCCCCATGCGGGGTAGGCCATGCCGTACTCGGGTTCGCAGAGGTCGCACGAGAGCGCGAGCAAGCCGCCGGGCCGCAAGACGCGCGCGATCTCGTCGATCGCCCGGTGCTTGTCCGGCTGGTGCTCCAGCACGGATAGGCTCGTCACCACGTCCGCACTGCCGGGCGCCAGGGGCAGGTCACTCGCGTCGACGATCCGCCAGTCGACCGCCACGCCGAGCTTCCGTCGCACGAACTCCCAGTGCCCGGTGAAGTTCGCGCTGCGCTCGATCAGCGTGACGCGGGCCCCCTGCGTCGCCAGCCACCAGGGGAGTGCCGAGAGTTCGCTACCGATGTCAACCAGCCGGGCCCGCGACCACGGGACGTCGGCCAGGCCCTGCCGCCAGAGAGCCGGGTATTCCCAGATCTTCGACCACGAGTGGAACTCCCGAAGGCCGAGCGGGCGCGCGAAGGCGTTGAGCTCGTCCATGAAGCCGCGCCACTCCGGCGAGAACATCTCCGGGAGATTGGCGAGGCGGCGCACGGCGCCGGGGTTCGGCTGGCGGCGGCGCGCGACCACGAACTCGTGCGCGCGGACCCAGGCTTCGTTGTTCTGGAGTACCTCAAAGCCGCAGGCCGCGAGGAGCGTCGCGATTGAGGTGCGGCTGAAGATGAAGCTGTGCTCCCAAGGATCGAAGACCTTCGGGGTGATGCCGCCAAAGTCCGGCTCGCCGGGCACGAGGAGCGGGAGTTGCAGGAAGAGGAGGCCACCGGGACGGAGGCGGGCGTGCGCCGCCTCGAGGAGGCGCTGCGGCTCGAGGGCGTGTTCGAGCACGTCGCACGCGACGAAAAGGTCGCAGTCCGGAATCGTCACGTCCGGGAACGCCCCTGCTCGCACGTCGAGGCCAGTCGCGGCCGCGACCGCCGCCGCCGTCGCGGCGTCGGGTTCCACCCCGCAGACCGTCCACCCGCGTTCACGCAGGCGGAGAAGGAGGGTGCCTTCGGCGCAGCCGATTTCCACGGCGACGCCCTTGTTGCCAAGAGCGTGGCGCTCGATCGCCGTCACCCAGCGGTCCACCCGGCCGTCCCGCTCGAGGAGGGCTCGGCGTTCGAGCAGGGTGGGATGGGCTTTCTCGCGCTGGCGGGCATGCCAGTAGCCGGAGAGGCTGTAAAAATCCGCCACGCGGTCCGGGCGGAGGCGGCGGCGGGAGACGTGCGTGCCGCAGCGTTCGCAGACGAAGTACTCCGCGCTGCAGGGACTCGGTCCATGCTCGCGGCCGCCGCACCAGCAGCGGCTGGCTTCAAGAAACCAGGATTCCGGAGCCGGCGGGGCCGCCACTCCGACGGAGGCGGGGGCGGAGGCGGTCACGTGGACTCGGGATAACCGAAGCGCGAGAAATCGCCCGGCGCCGCAGCGCGCAGCCAGTCGCGCCACTGGGTGTCCGCTTTCCAGGTGACGCTGTCACCCGTGCGGTAGAAGGTGCGCTGTCCCGGTCGCGTCATGCGTTCGAACCGGGTCCACTCGAAGACGAATTCCGGGGAGAGCTTGGGGCGGACGCCGATGAACGCCGCGACTCCGGCGAGGACGGTCGCGCTCGCTTTGAGTTCCTCGAAGCGCACGAGGTGCACGCGCGCGGGATTTGCGCGGTGCAGCGCGAGCGCGTCGTCGTAAAACCTCGCGTAGCCGCGGTAGGCCTCGGCGATCCAAGCGGGGACGTCGTCGACCTTCGCGCCCCAGCGATCCACCGAGGTGTGGTACCAGCTGTAGATCGTCGGATGGGGATCGCGGATGAGGAGGAGGAGCGGATGATCGCCGAGGCGAGGCGCGCCGTGGACGCCGTTCGGCGCGGCGTCGATGTAGACGGGCTGGAAGGGCACGCCGTCTTCCCGCAGCTTCATCGCATAGGTCGCGAGCGGGTTCAGCTCGTCGTTGCGTTGGCGGGCCTCCGGGTTGTCGACGAATTGGTTCGGGAAAAAGACGAGGTCGAGCATGCCCGTGAGGCTGGTCCACAGGAAGTGGCTCCCGGTGCGCGGGAACGCGAAGTAGTCGATGCGTTTCGCGAGGGTGGTCCCGAAATAGTAGCCGTCAGAGTGCATGGAAGCGGGTCTAGTCGAAGCGGGCCGCGAGGTGGAAGCTGTGCATCGCATCCGGACCGTCGTCCGCCGCCACGACGTGCCCGCCGCGGGCGGCGATGGCGTCGCGGAGAAGGGCCGGGGTCGGCTTCCACTTGTGGCCATCGCCGACGAATGCCGACCCGGGATGCCAGATTTCGCAGTCGGGGTGGGGAAGGTACAGGAACAGGATGCCGCCCGGCGCCAGGCGCTGCACCCAGCGGTCGAGTTCGGTATTCCAGTCGGTGATGTGCTCGAGGCAGTGCGAGCTGAACACGAACTGGAGGCTGCGCGGCGCGAAATCCTCAAGCGTGTGCTGCCGACCGGGTCCGCGTTCGAGGTCGACCGGGATCGCGCCGGGCAGAGGCCAGAGTCCGGCCCCGACGTCGATGCCGCGACCGGTGCAACGCTTCAGCGCTTCCCGGAAGATCGCAAACGAAGCGCCGCCAACGAAGAGGTAGTCGGGATAGAACCGTCCCCGGTACCGCCATCCCCCGGGCGCGCGCTCAACGTCAGGCTGCGCCAACCAGTAGCGGTAGGCGTGGAAGAAGTCGGGAGCGTTCGGATAGTCTTCGAGGGCGATCATCGACGGGCCGGGCAAGGGACGGCGTAAGGCAGACCGGAATGAACCGGAGCCTCCGGAATATGTCCAGACCGAGGTCAACCCGCGTCGCGTTCCGCCTCAGACGACGTCGGCGAACGCCGGACGGGTCGCGCGGAAGAAGGCGTACCCCGCAGCAAAGCACACCAGCCCACAGGTCGTGGTGTACGCGAGCGCTCCGAGGTCCGGCGCGTGGCCCCAGAGGACCGTTTGGCGCACGAGTTCGATCGTCTGCAGGAGGGGATTGAAGCGGAGTACCGACCAGACTGCCGGCGCGAGTTCTGCGACACGGGCGGGCGGGAAGAAGATGCAGCTGGCGTAGAGCAGGATAAGGTTCAGGAATCCCATGATCTGCTGAAGGTCCCGGAGGAAGACGCCGAGGGCCGAGAGGATCCACCCCATCCCCAGCGCGAGGAGAAGCAGGGGCAAGACGATCAGGGGCAGCCAGAGGGCGTGCAGGGTGAAGGCGTGCCCAAGGATGAGCGCACCGACGAGGAAGAGACCGACGCTCACCAGGAGGTGGAAGAGCGAGGCCCCGACCACCGCCGCAGGCAGGATCTCCAGAGGAAAGACCACCTTCTTCACGAAGTTCGGATTACTGGTGATCACCCCGGGCGCCGTCGCGAGGACGTCCGCCATGAGGTGATAACAGATGAGACCGCCGAAGATGATCAGCGCGTACTTGGGCTGCTCCGGGCCGTCCCCGAACTGCCCGGGAAAGACGACGCTGAAGATGAAGGTATAGAGCCCGAGCATGAGCAGCGGGTTCAGGAAGGCCCAGGTCATCCCTAAGAGGCTACCACGATGCCGTGCCTCGATCTGCCGGGACGTGAACTGACGCAGCAGTGACCGGTGCTGCCAGAGCGTGACCACGGACAGGGAGGACGGGGAGGGCCGCTGCATCGGCGTCACTTGACGCACGGGACGCCCTCCCGCGCAACGTTGATTTCCGGGCGGGCGCGGGTGGTTGCGGTACCGGGACCTGCCGCCGGAAATCTCCCGTGCGATCCCGCCAGCTCGGATGGCGTCGCCACCCCCGGGCCACTCACTGCTTCTGGTACCACTGGCCCGACTCCGCCTGCAGCCAGGTCCCGGCCGGGCTCTGCGCCGCGATCTGCCGCGCGCGGGCGCGGCCGACCTGTTCCGCGGACACGCCGCCACCCTGCTGTTGCGCGATGGCCGCGTACACCGTCTCGCGGTCGCGGTTCTCCGCCGCCGAGAGGGAGGCGGCGCCGTCCGCAGCCCGGCGCACGTCGGTGAAACCGCGGTTGTTTTCGCCGATCGCGCCTTGCTGGCGGAGCGCCACCAGCGCCGGCAGGCGTTCGCTCATGCGGGCACGAACCGTCGCGAGATCCTCAGCGCGGCCCGGGAGCACCGCGGCACAGAACGCGAAGACGCACAGGAGAAACCGGGGAAGGGTGAGCGTGGACATGGCTTGAAAGGGTTCAGGGTTTTGCCGGCACGGCGATCTCGGCCGTCTTCTTGTCGAGGTCTCCGAAGAAGTCCGTCAACGCCCGGTCGACCTTCACGTTCACGTCGACCACCGCATGCACCTTGATCGGATCCATCGAGACGTGGATGCAGCCGCCGAGCAGCAGCCCGAGGGGAAACAGGGCCAACAGGGTGAAGCGTTTCATCAGGTTGCTGGGGTTGGAGGGTTGGACCCGCCGGATCAACGGATGTTTCGTTTTCCTGCAGCGGGGTCAAGGGCGCCCGTCGACGGCATCTGCACGCGCTCATCCAGTCCGAGCTTGAGCACTTGGTTCAGGGGGCCGGAGAGGTTGACCTCAAAACTCACTTCGCCCACCGGCCCGGGAATCACGGGCCGGGCACGGACTTGGAGACGCGCGGTCCGGCCGGCGGCATCCGCTTCCGGATGGGTCAAGACCTGCAGCGATTCGATGACCAGCGACTCCCGGCCCAGTTCGATCGCCTCGACGGCGGCGTAGGCGGGGTTGAGCGGGGAGAACCACCGGGCAATCGGTCCGAACGACGGCGGCAGGAGGGCGAGACGCTCCGGGAGTTGGCTGGTCAGGAACCCCGGCTGCGGGGCGAGGCGCATCTCCGCGCGTCGGCCCGGCCGGAGTTCAAGGATGCCACGCCCGATCGTGAGGCTCTGCTCCCGCGACCACTGGACGTCCACCGATCCGACAATCGTGCCGGTCGCCGCCGTGACGGCTTGGGGAAGGAGCTTGATCGCTTCCGCCAGAGCGAGGTTCTCGAGGGTCAGGGTGGCCAACACCGGCTCGAGGCCGGCCGATTCGATCCGGAGGGGGAAGGGCTCCGCCCGCACGCGGCCGCCGAGGAGGCTGAGTTCCGCGCCGTCGATGTCGACGGCCTGCAGGCTGCGGATGCGGAAGCGAATCTCCGCGTTTTCCGCGACCAGTTCGCCGATCTTCGCCCGGGCAAAGCGCGCGGTCTGCGCCGGCGAATCACCGAGGTCGCTGAGGTTCGGGAGGGTCAGCGCGAGCACGATGCCGTCGACGCGGAGGGCAGGGGTGACGCATTCAAGGCTGCCGCGTACCTGCACGTCTGCTTGCCCGGTCAGGCCTCGAGCCGTCCACGCGCCCGCGGTCTTCGCCGTCAACGCTCCCTCCAGGGTCACCCCCGTCGGCAGCGGCGGCATCTGCGCTGCCGTGAGGAGCGACGGGATCCATCGCGCGAGCTCGATCTGCAGTTGGCCTTCCTTCCACGCGATTTCTCCGGAGGGCACGTCGATGACGATGTCAGCCGCGCCGGAGAGTCCGTCCGCCGCGACGCGGACTTTGCCTTCCACCCGCCGGGCGAGCGCCGGGGTGGCCGTGGTCTCGATCGACCATTGCAGCGGCGGGAGTCCGCGCCACTGCAGCACGCCGGAGAGGGTGGTGGCGGAAGAGGTGGATCCGCCCGCGGGGATGGCCGCCGCCCCGGCGGCGGGCGCGTCGGCCGCCGGGCCGGCATCGCGCGCGGCGGCGGCGCAGAGCGGGAGCCCGACGAGAAGCGTCCAGAGGCGGAACATCTGGCGTCAGGCTAGGACACGAGCGGCGCCAGGCGCAACGATTCGCGGTCTGCCCGTTCGCGCGGGCCGGCAGCCGAGTCTTTCGGTTTGTCGTCGGGCGGACCGTGGCTTTCGCTCACGGCATGCCTTCGCCCACCCCGCGACCCCATTGGTTCCGCTCCGTCTCGCTTCTTTTCGTCGCCGCCCTCATGGCTGCGCCGCTCGCGGCCGCGCCACGCGGCTTCGATCCGGCCCGGCTCGCCCGGATGGATGGGCTCATCCAGGAGAGCATTGATCGCGAGACGCTGGCCGGCGCGGTGCTCTACGTTTCCCGCGACGGCGTCCCGGCGCGCCTGCAGGCCTTCGGCTGGCAGGACAAGGAGAAGGGCATCCGCATGCCCGAGGACGCCATCTTCCGCATCGCCTCGATGAGCAAGGCAGTGACCTCGGTCGCCGTCATGATCCTCTACGAGGAGGGCCGCTTCCTGCTGCATGACCCGGTGTCCAAGTACATCCCGGCCTTCGCGAACTCCGTCGTCGCCGAGCCCGCCCCCGCTGGCTCGCCCGCCGGGACGACCTACGTGACCGTGCCGGCGCGCCGGCCGATCCAGATTCGCGATCTGCTCACCCACACTGCCGGGCTCACCTACGGCGATGGTCTCGCTCTCGAGCGCTACAAGGCAGCCGGCCTGCATGGCTGGTACCTCGCCAACAAGAACGAGACGATCGGTGAATGTATCAATCGTTTGGCTACGCTGCCGCTGCATGGACACCCGGGAGAATCGTGGCAGTACGGCTACGGCACCGACGTGCTCGGCTACTTGGTCGAGGTGGTTTCCGGTCAGACGCTCGATCGGTTCATCGAGGAGCGGATTTGCCGTCCGCTGCGGATGACGGATACGTCGTTCTTCCTGCCGCTGGAAAAGGCGTCGCGCCTCGCCCCGGTCTACGGTCTCGAGAAGGGCAAGCTCACGCTGCGCGAGCCGACCGAGAAGAGCGACTATGTGCACGGGCCGCGCAAGTGCCTCTCGGGCGGCGCCGGATTGCTCTCCACCGCGCGCGACTACGGCCGCTTTCTCCAGATGCTGCTCAACGGTGGGCAGCTCGACGGCGTGCGCATCCTGTCGCCGAAAACCGTCGAGCTGATGATCGCCAATCACACGGGCGATAAGTTCAACCGCGACACGAACGCTTTCGGCCTGGGCTTCTGGGTGAACCAGGATCTCGGCGCCCACGGCGAGCTGAGCTCGGAGGGCGCCTACGGTTGGGGCAGCGCCTACTACCCGCAGTACCTCGTGGATCCGAAGGAGGGCGTCGTGTCCTTCTTCATGACGCAGCTGCTGCCGGCCGGCGGACTCGATCTCAATCGCAAGCTGAAGGTGTCCGTCTACCAGGCGATCGTCGACTGAGCGCCGCCTAGGCCGCGAATCGCCGCCGCTCGCGGCACCGCTCAGCGTCCGGGATCCTCCGAACGGTAGTCGCGGCTCCGAACTTGGCGCACGCGATCGGATAAATCTATTTCGCAAGGCATTGATGGAGAATTGTTAAAAAATCAGGCCCGAAAGGTCGGCACCGGACCGAGAGCGCGGGGTCCAATCTTTCAACCCCGCTATCCCGTGCATCGACGTATCCCCACGATCGCGTTCGTCTGCTCGGCAAGTCTCTCTTGCCTGTTCGGTCAGGAGTCCGCCCCCGCTTCGTCTCCCGAGTCTGCCACCCGCGCAGGATCCGGAGCCCTCCCTCAGCCGCTGTCGCCGCCTCCGCCGGTGCCGGCGGAGTTCGCGGAGCCCGCGCTCTCCGCGGTGGAGTTGGACAATCTCGTCGCGCCGCTCGCGCTCTACCCGGATGCCTTGGTGGCGCTGATCCTGCCGGCCGCGACCGAGCCGTCCGACGTGGTGCTCGCCGCGCGCTTCCTCAACTCGCAACCGCGGCCGGAGTCGGAAATCGAGGCTCAGCCGTGGATCGATTCCGTGAAGTTGCTCGCGCGCTATCCGACCGTGATCGCTTGGCTCGATCGTGAGCTCGCTTGGACCAAGCGGATCGGCGAGGCCTTCGCGCAGCAGCCTGCCGATGTGATGACCGCAATTCAGCGCCGGCGCGCCCAGGCTCGTGCCAGCGGCGCCCTGCGCACGACGTCGCAGCACGTGGTGTCGGAGGTGGAGAGCAACATCGTCATCGTCCCGGCGCGCCCGGACGTGATCTACGTGCCGGTGTACGATCCGTTCGCCGTCTACGTGTCCGCTCCGATTCATCGCACCCGCGTGGTGGTTTCCTTCGGCCGCGCCTACTCGTGCGGCTACTGGCTCGCCTACGGCTGCGACTGGGGCCGCCGCACCATTTGCTACGTCGACCGTCCGCACCGGGTCCGGGTCTGGCATGAGCCGCCGCGCACCACGGTGGTGGTCACGCGCACGTGGTCGCACCCGGTGCGCGATCCTTCACCGCACTGGCGGACGTGGACACCGCGTCCGCACCGTGGTCGCTACGACTCCGGCGTGACGGTCCGCACGCACGCGCGTCCGTCCGAGCCATTTGGGGGCGCTCCGGCCATGACCGCGTTTTCAGGTGCGCCTTCGCGCTCCGTGCGCGACGGTGTGCGGCCTCGCCCTGAGGGCGCCGGAGTCATTTCACGAGGGAACGATTCGCCACGCGCCCCGGACGAGTTCCCGGTCGGCGACTCGGCTCCGACGGTGGATCGACCTGAGGTCGTCGATCGGTCACTGGCCGCGAACACCAGTCCGTTGTCAGACGCTCCGCGGTTTCGGCCGAGCGAGCGCGCACGAGAGGTGGTGCGGGCCCCGGACTACGCGGCGGCTGCGAGCGCACCGTCCACCGCGCCCGCCGCATCCGCGAGCAATCGGAGCAGCGGGCGGCGGGGCGAGACGGAATCCCGCGGCTCGGGCTTCGACCGATCGCGGTCGGAGCGGACGCCTTCGGTGTCTTCTGGCGACGGGGCGGGCGCCTGGTCGCAGTCCCGCACACGTCCGTCGCGCAGCGAGACGTCGCGGGGCACCGCTCCGGCAATCGCGGATCCCGGGGTGTTGAGTTACTCCTCGCCGTTGCCGGCCACGGAGTCGCGCGGCTCCCGCGCAAACAATCCGGACTCGATCCGGTCGCGCTCCGGTTTCTCCAACGGGGGTGTGACGGAGCGGTCGTACGAAACGCGCTCCGCTCCGGTCTCGCGAATCGCCGAGGGCTCACCCCGCGGAGACTCCTCCCGGAGCGTCGAGCGCGATCCAGGCCGGACGACGCAGATTCCCGACTAGTCGATCCGATCCGCTGGTCCGGACTCCCGTTCGGGCCAGTGCTCGAGGAAAGCCAGTTGCGCCGCGCCGTCGGGAATCCCCGGCCGCGCGGGATCGATGAGGAAGCGCTTCGGATACGCGGGTTCGATCAGGGTCACGCGGACGTGCGTGCCTTCGACGGCGAACTGCGCGCGCCATGCCCCGCAGCCGATTTCCAGCACGCCGGACTGGCGGCGGCGGATGCGCCGGGCGCGGTGAGGCGTCGGATCCCGCACCAACAGATCCGTGAGGCGGTCGAGGAAGTCGATACCACGCGTGGTCTTGAGCCAGGCGAGTTGCTCGGCGGCGAGTGGCTCCAGCCCGACCGTGAACGCCGGCGGCGCCGCGAGCGCGGCATCGACGTCGTCGAGCCATCCCGCCGTCGCCTCGGGGAAGGCATCGTAGGCGGGGATGTAGGGCTTGAGGTCGAAGATGGGCGTGCCATCGACGAGGTCGCAGGGGCCGATCACCAGCGAGTTCTTCCGCACTTCGAGCAGTTGGACTGGCGTGAGTCCGATCGGATTCGGGCGGTGCGGGGAGCGGGTCGCAAAGACGCCGCGCCGCTGCGCCGGGCCGCGGGGTGGAAGGACGAGCGGGCGCCAGCTGGGGTTGCGGTGGAACCACCAGATCAGCCACACGCGGGAAAATCCCGCGAGGTCGCGCAGGGCGAGTTCGAGGTCCCGGCCGGGCAGCAATTCGACCACGTTGGTCTCCGCCTGCGTCTCCTCGGGCTGGTGGCGGGCCGCGAACTTCACGCGCTTGCCGGTGCGGACGAAGCCGATCGGCCGCAGTGTCAGTTCCGCCGGCGCAGGCGCCGTCGGTTCATCCGGCTGGGAAGGGGGCTCGGGAGGATTCGGCACGGTGAGCGGGCTGGTGCTTCCCACGAACCACGGGCAAACGGAAGGGAAATCGTTCCGCCCCTCGCTCCGAGCGCGTTCGCTAGTCGCGCCGCTCCGCGTAGGCGGCCAGCACCTGCGCGATGTCGTCGCCTGCGAGCCAGCGTCCGCGGACCATCACGCCGGCCGGTTCGCGCAGGTGCGCGAGGTCGGCGAGGGGGTTGGCCCGCACGAGCACGAGGTCGGCCCTCGCCCCGGGCGCGATCACGCCGAAGCGGTCCGTTGCCGCGAGGTGCTCGCCCACGGTCCGCGTCGCGGACCGGAGGATGTCATACCGCGACATCCCGGCCGCGAGCATGAGCGGGAATTCCCGGTGGATCGAGAATCCCGGGACGCTGAACTGCTGGGGAGCATCGGTGCCGAAGAGGATGCGGGCGCCGCCGTCCGCGAGCGCCTTGAGGAGGACCACGCGGTTCTCGGCGATCCGCCGGGCCCGGGCGCGGTCGAACTTCGGGTCGGCCAAGCGCCGTTCGTAGGAGGCCCGCCAGCGTTCGATCTCGATCGTCGGCAGGTAGCGGAGTTCGGGGTAGGCGAGCATGCTCGGGAGGTCCGCCGCGCCGATGATCGTTTCCCAGAGGGCCATCGTTGGCACCACCCAGGTGTTCGTCTCGCGCGTGCGCTGCACGATCGCCGCGAGCCGCGCGGGGTCGAGCGGACCTCGGTCGCCGCCAAGCAGTTCAATGTAGCCGTCGAGGTGGTCCACCGTCTCCTGCCGCCGCTCAATCGCGTACTCGAGGCCGACCTCCAAGGGGATGTGCCCGGAGAAGCGGATGCCGAGTCGGTCCGCGGCATTCGCCATCGCGTCGTAGACTTCGCGCTTCACGCCGGGGTGCACTTTGAGGAGATCCCAGCCTTCGCGTTTCTGCTCCTCGACGCGGAGGGTGGCCGCCTGCGGCGAGGCGACGGATGCGCCGCTGAAGCTGGGGCCGGCGAGGAGAAGCGTGGGGCCGAGGAGCCGACCGTCGCGCACTTGCTCGCGGAGTTCCAGCTGTCCGGGCCAGCCGAGCATGCCGCGCACCGTCGTCACGCCGTTCGAGAGAAAGAGGAAGTAGATGCGCTGCACGTACTCCGTGGTCGATCCGACCGGCGGGTTGTGACCATGCATTTCCCCGAGGCCGGGTAGGAGGAATCGACCCGCACCGTCGATCCGCCGCGCGTCCGCCGGGATCGCGAGGTCGGCGACGGGGCCGATCGCGGTGATGCGGTCGCCCTCGACCAACACGGTCTGTCGCATCAGCACGCGCTCGGCGTCCATCGGTACGACGTTCACGTCAACGAACGCGGTGCGCCCCGCCGACGCGGTTGGCTCGCGCGGGAGGAGGCGAATGACGGGATGGGTCGACGCGCCGTCCGCGGCGGACGGTGCGGAAGGAGCCGCAGCGGCGCGGAGGGGACTCAGGACGATCAGGGCAATAGCGAGGGCAAGCGAGCGCATGGTCGTGGAGGTGAGGCGTCGGCCGGGCGACCGGGGCAGGGACAAGGCAGGGCTGAAGCGGAGCGAGGCGAGGCAGGGGGCAGGGGCCGCTGGTGCGACAAGGCCGTGTCTAGCACGCACCCGCGAGATGTCGACCTTGCTCCGCCACGGGTACGCGCCGTGCCGCCGGATTTCGCCCGCGGCCGAGCGGTGTCGACGGTCAACCCACCGTCCGCCCGTGGCCGGCGCGGAGGAGTTCGTTCACCCAGCGGCGGTGCGGGCCGGAGAGGAGGACGGTCTCGAGGGCATCCAGCGCGACCCAGACAAGTTCACCGGTGGTCTCCGCATCCGCCGGCCGCGTGGCGGCGATTCCGCGCGAGAGCGTCACGGCATGAATCGTCTCGGTGATGGCGTAGCGGGTGATGCCGCGGCGGCGCGTGGCGAGACAGGGGGCGCCGCGCACGGCGTCGCTCCCGAGCGCCACGTGCTCCGCGGCCGGGAGTTCGTGCACGTTCGCGAGTCGCCGCGACGCTGCCGACGTGCGGTGGAGGAGGAGGGCACCGTCGCGCACGCACCACACGCGCGTGATTTCCTTCTTCTCAATCACCTTGGGCGCGAGGCGCGGGTAGGATTCCGGATCCCCGGCCGCCGCGGCCCGACAGAAGCCGCGCACCGGGCAGGTCAGGCAGAGGGGTTTCTGGCGATGGCAGACGGTCGCGCCGAGTTCCATCATCGCCTGATTGTGGTCGCCGGGCGCGTCCGGCGTGAGGAGGGCCTCGGCCAGGGGGGTGAAGGCCTTCGCCGCGCTCGCGCTGTCGCGGAACGGCGTCGCGTCCGCGGTCAGGCGCGCGAGGATGCGGACCACGTTCCCGTCGACGCACGCGGCCGGCGTGCCGAAGGCGATGCTGGTGATCGCCGCCGAGGTGTACGGTCCGACGCCGGGCAATTCCCGCCAGGCCGCGGCATCGCGCGGAGGCGCGGGCATCGCCGCGATTGCTTGGGCGAGGCGGTGGAGGTTGCGCGCGCGCGAGTAGTAGCCGAGGCCTTCCCAGAGTTTCAGCACCTGCGCCTCCGGAGCGGCGGCCAGCGTTTGGAAGTCCGGTAGCGTCTCCAGCCAGCGCGCGAAGTAGGCGAGCACGGTCTTTACCTGCGTCTGCTGCAGCATGAATTCGCTCACGACCGTCCCGTACACGCTCGGCCGCCGCCGCCACGGGAGGTCACGCTGGTGCCGGCGGTACCAGTCGAGCAGCGCCGCTTGGAAAGCAGCGCGCTGAGTCACGAGGGACGGAGTGGGCGAGGGGGACACGGGAACGGCGCGGACGCGAAAACAGGGAATGGACGGCGAGTGGCGGCGAAGGGGTGGCGAGTGGCGGTGAGTGGGAGCGGAGAGCGACGGTGAACGAGTGTGGGGGACGCGCGGACGGCCATGGGTCAGGGAATGGACGGTGAATCTGAGTGCGGTGCAAGCGGCGAACGAACGGCGGCGGAGAGGCGCGCGGTCGTGTGGCGAAAGCGGCCGGGCGCGAGGAGGCGCCGAACGCACGGCAAGTGATCGGCGAACGGCGCAAACGAGAACGCAGAAAAGCGCCCCGGACAAAAGTCTGGCCTGCATTTTTGACGCGATTTCCGTCCCGATTCCCGGTTTACTGTTCCGCATGGCCAAGAAAAGCAGCTCCGATCTGGGGGGCGAACCCGCTCCCAAGAAGCTGAGCACCTACACGGTGAAGCTGGATGACACCCAGATGGCGAAGCTGCGCGGGATCCTCGCGAGCCGCGGCTGGGCGCCGTTCGAGGTGGAGCATGCGCGCTTCGCGTTCCGCGGCCCGGATTGCAACGTCACCGCCTACTCCAGCGGCAAGGCGGTCATCGCCGGCAAGGGTACCGAGGATTTCGTCACGATGACCCTCGAGCCCGAGGTCACGCTGGCGCCGAAGCTGGGCTACGATACCGTGCTGCACCCGGAGTGGTTCGAGGCGCACGCGGGGCTCGACGAGAGCGGCAAGGGTGACTTCTTTGGCCCGGTGATCGCCGCCACCGTGATCGCCCAGAAGTCCATGATCGAGAAGTGGCGCGAGGCCGGCGTGCAGGATTCCAAGCGCATCGCCGAGCGGCAGATCCTGGCCTTCGACGAAATGATCCGCGGCACGCACGGGGTCGTGGTGAAGACGTGCTACTGCAGCATGCCGAAGTACAACGAGCTGATGTCGCGCCCGCGCGCGAACCTCAACCTGCTGCTCGCCTGGCTGCACGGCACCGCCCTCCAGCAGGCCCTCGCCGAGAAGCCAGTGCCGTGGGGGCTGCTCGACCAATTCTCGGAGCAACCGCTGGTGCAGCGCGAACTCGCCCGCAAGGGCGTGAAGAACTTCGAGCTGCGCATGCGGACCAAGGCGGAAGAGGACCCCGTGGTCGCCGCCGCCTCCGTCGTCGCCCGCGCCGCCTACGTGCGCGAGATGAAGCGGCTGTCGGAGCGCTTCGGCTCCAAGCTCCAGAAGGGCGCCGGCCCGCTGGTGAAGAAGCAGGGCGCGGAAATCATCGCCCGCTTCGGCGCGCGCGCCCTCGGCGATTACGCCAAGCTGCACTTCCGCACCGCGTACGAGGTCGTGCGCGACGCCGGCAAGCTCGATGAGCTGCCGTTGCCGGAACCGAAGGCCAAGATGGATTGGTGACGCGCCCCCCGGGCTCCCACGGCATGGCCAAACGGCGGCAACTGCGCAGCTTCGACCTGAAGCACCTCGACGGGGTGACCGAACTGATCGGCGTCGACGAGGCCGGCCGCGGCGCCTTCGCCGGCCCCGTCGTCGCCGGCGCCGTGCTGGTCACGCGCACGTTCCTCGAGAGCCGCTGGACCGAGGCGAACGCGCGCCGAATCAACGATTCGAAGCAGCTCGGCCCCGACGAGCGCGAGGCGTTGTGGTCCGACTTTGAGACGCTCGCCAACGAGGGGCAGATCCACGCCAACTTCGGCGTCGCCGACGTCGCGGAGATCGAGACCCACAACATCCTCGGCGCCACCAAGCTCGCGATGCGCCGCGCGCTGGAGGGCATCTATCCGCCGTCAGCATTCGCCCCGACGCGCGAGCCGGACCTGTTCGCCTCCGCCGAGGAAATCGCCGCGTTCCAGCCCCAGGCCTCCGCGCGCATCCTCATCGACGGCCTCGCCCTCCGCAATTTCCCGTACCCGCATGTCGCCGTGGTCACCGGCGACACGCGCTCGCTGTGCATCGCGATGGCGTCGATCATCGCCAAGGTCACCCGCGACCGCCTGATGGTCGAACTCGACGTGAAGCACCCCGGTTACGGCTTCGCCCAGCACAAGGGCTACGGCACCGAGGAGCACCGCGAGGCCGTGCTCCGGCTCGGCCGTTGCCCCCAGCACCGCGACGTCTTCCTGCGCAAGCTGCTTGCCGCGCAGCCCGACCCGGGCCAGATGGATTTCCTCGACGCAGCCGAAGCCTGACGCCCCGCCATGGCCACCCGACGTCCCTCCTCCCTTGATCGCGTGCTCGGTCGGCTCGACCAGCTCGACGCGGTCAACCTCACCAACCTCGTGCAGCGGTTGGCGCGGGAGCGCGGGCTTTTCGAGGACATCTTCAACGTGCTGCAGGAGGGCATCCTCGTCGTCGATGTCGAGGGCGTCATCGCCTACGCCAACGACGCCGCCGACCAGCTGATCGGTCTCGGTGGCGGCAAGGACCTCGCCGGCCAGACGCTCTGGCGCCTCGTGCCCGGGCTGCGCCCGTCGCTTGGCGCGATCATGGACGACGACGTCGCGCTGCCGATCGTGGCGCGCGAATTTGAGCTCACGTACCCCGAGCCGCGCACCGTGCGGCTGTACATGGTGCCGTTCCGCTCCGACCCGAAGTCCGGCGCGGAGCGCCGCTTCGTGGTCATCCTCTCCGACGTCACGCGCGACAAGGCGACCACCGAGGAGCGCATCGAGAGCGAGCGCACGTCGTCGATCCTACTCCTCGCCGCGAGCGTCGCGCACGAGCTCGGCAATCCGCTCAATTCCCTGACGATCCACCTGCAGTTGATGGAGCGGCGGATCAAGAAGCTGCGGCTCGCGGCCAAGGACAAGGAGGCCGCCGCGCTGTCGGAGTCGGTCGCGATCTGCCAGGCCGAGGTGCAGCGTCTCGACGGCATCATCACGCACTTCCTCGAGGCGATCCGCCCGCGGCCCCCGGCGCTGGTCGAGAACGACCTCGCGGAAATCCTCGCCGACGTCTTCCGCTTCCAGCAGGACGAACTCGCCGACCGCGGGATCAAGGTCGAAGCGGAGACGCAGGACCGACTCCCGACCGTGATGGCGGATCGCGACCAGGTGAAGCAGGCGTTCTTCAACGTGATCAAGAACGCGATGGAGGCGATGAAACCCGGCGGCGTCCTCCGTGTCGGCGCGGCGGCAGACGACGACTTTGTCACCGTGGTCTTCGGCGACACCGGCAGCGGCATCCGCCAGGAAGACCTCCTCAAGCTCTTCGAGCCCTACCACACCACGAAGGCCGACGGCCACGGGCTCGGCCTGATGATCGTCCAGCGCATCCTCCGCGAACACGGCGGGCAGGTCGGGATCGAGAGCAAGGAAGGCGTCGGCACCGTCGTGACCCTCCGCTTTCCCCGGAAAGACCGCCGCGTCCGCATGCTCGCCCCGGCGGGCGAGTAGCGGCAGCGAGGCTAATACCCCCAAGCTGGCGCGGCGGGAGAGGCGTGGGCAGCCCGGTGCTGCCCGCGCCGCGTAACCGGCGTGGAGCACCCAACGAAGCTCCAGCGCGGGCCAGCGCGGAGCCGAGTCTGTGCCGACTGCCGAGGCCTTCACCACGGAGCGGTCGGATCGCGGCCCACGCCTGCATGCTTGACCGTCGCGGCTGCTAGTGTGTCAATTTGCCCCATGGTGCCGAGCGTCCTCATTGTCGATGATGAGAAGAACACCCGCGAGGGGCTCCAGCAGGCCTTGGGGGACGATTACGACGTCTCGGTGGCGGGGAACGCGGATGAGGCATTCAACCTGATGGAGTCGTCGGAGTTTGACGTCGTGCTGACGGACCTCCGCATGCCGGGCGGCAAGAGTGGCCTGAAGGTGATCGACAAAGCGCTGACCCTGCCGAACCGGCCGGCGGTGATCATGATGACTGCTTACGGCAGCATTGATACGGCGGTGGAGGCGATGAAGCGCGGGGCGGTGGATTTCCTGACCAAGCCGGTGAACATCGAGCGCCTGGAAATCCTGATCCAGCGCGCGCTCAAGAACAAGACCCTCGAAGTTGAGGTGAAGCAGCTGCACGAACGCCTCGACGAGAAGTTCAGTTTTTCGGGCATCATCGGCAGTTCGGGGAAGCTGCAGGACGTGCTCGACCGCGTGCGCCTGGTTGCCCCCTCGCGGGCGACGATCCTGATCGAAGGCGAGAGCGGCACCGGCAAGGAACTCATCGCGCAGGCGATCCACCAGGCGAGTCCCCGGTCGCGGGCGCCCTTCATCGCGGTGCACTGTGCGGCGCTGTCGGAGAACCTCCTCGAGAGCGAAATCTTCGGTCACGAGCGCGGTGCGTTCACGGGCGCGACGGAGCGGCGGATCGGTCGCTTCGAAGCAGCGGATGGCGGAACCCTCTTCCTCGATGAAATCGGAGAAATCACCGCCAGCACGCAGGTGAAGCTCCTCCGCTTTCTGGAGACCCGCACCGTCGAGCGCGTCGGCGGCAACAAGCCCCTCGAACTTGACGTCCGGCTCGTCGCCGCGACGAACCGCTCGCTCGAGCAGATGGTGCGGGAAGGGAAATTCCGGGAGGACCTTTTCTTCCGCCTGAACGTCGTGCGCATCGGACTCCCGGCCCTGCGGGAGCGGCCGGAGGACATCCCGCTGCTCCTGACGCATTACCTGAAGCACTTCGCGCAGGAGAACGGCTTTGCGGCCTCGCCGGTGGAGCCGGACGCGATGCGTTGCCTGCAGGCCTACCCCTGGCCCGGGAACATTCGTGAACTCCGCAACTTCGCCGAGAACATCGTCGTCCTCCAGCAAGGCCGGAAACTGACCCAGTACGACCTCGAGCCCAAGTTCCGCGGCCTCGTCCCCGCGCTGCCCTCGGGAGCGGCGGGGAGCGGTGGTGCGGGCGCGGGAACCCTTGGTGGCGCCGGCGCGGGTGCCGCGGGTGCGGGCTCCGCCGGGATTTCGGGGGGCTTCAGCGGAGCGCAGGGCTCGTTCGGTTCCGGGACGGGTGGGGCGGTGCCGGTGACCCCCGGTTGGACGATGGCCCCGGACCGCGCGCTCTCGGTGGAAGAGAACGAGAAGCGCCTTCTCCGCGAAGCGCTGATCAAGGCCCGCGGCAACCGCACTCGGGCGGCGGAGTTGATGGGCATCAGTCGACGAACCCTGCACCGCAAGCTCGCGCAGTGGCCCGACTTGGATGTCAAGGAAGGCTGAGAACCCCCTCTCCGCCGTTCGTTAAAAAACCTGTTGACGCGCGCGAGCGCAGGCTATGTTCTCGCCGTCCTGTTTGCGGGCGTAGCTCAGTTGGTAGAGCACCACCTTGCCAAGGTGGACGTCGAGAGTTCGAGTCTCTTCGCCCGCTCCATTTTCCTAAAACCCCGGTAGCCGAAAAGGCCGCTGGGGTTTTTTGTTTTCTGCTTTCGAAAACGGGAGCGCGGGCCGCCGGGGATCGTGACCGGTTGCCGATGGCGCGGGCGGCTGGTTTGCCGGGTGCGAACCGCACGTGACCCCCCGATGATCTGCCGTGGGGGACGGTCGCCAAGCGCTTCATCCGTGATCCACGGGTGACGGGAGTGGCCTTCCGGCCCTCGCACTCGACCCCGTGCGCCGGTCTTTGGATTCCGTCGCGATCGCGTGCCAGGTTCACTATAAGCTGGTGTCCACAGGTGCTTTGCGCGTCTTCTCCTTCACGGTCGGTTGCTCTCGGCAGTCGCTCGCCAAGGTCAGACAACGGCGGAGTTCGGTGATGCAGCCGAACCCCTCCCGACTGAAGTCCCCATAAATCCAATCACGCCTCCGCAACGGAACAAACGATGAAACACTCCCCAGCATTCCTCCGCGCCGCGCTCCTTGTTTCGGCTCTTTTCGTGGTCGGCGTCGCTCAAGCGCAGGTGGCGGTGATCGTGAATCCCAAAAATGCCACGGCGACGATGACTGCGGACCAAGTCAGCCTCATTTTTCTGGGCAAGCAAACCAAGTTCCCGAGTGGAGCAAAGGCTGAGCCGGTCGATCTGTCCCAGGGGGCACCCGCGCGCGAGGAGTTCTACACGAAGGTGACCGGCAAGACGGCGGCGCAAGTCAAGGCCGCCTGGTCGAAGATCGTGTTCACGGGAAAAGGACAGCCGCCCAAAGCGCTGGCTTCGTCGGACGATGTGAAAAAATTTGTCGCGGCCAATCCCGACGCCATCGGCTACATCGAAACGGCTGCGGTCGATGGCAGGGTGAAGGTGGTCTTGAGCGTGGACTGATTTCGCGTCTCGGGTTCCGCGTGGATCAAGGCGTGCCGGTGCGCCGACAAGGCGCCGCGCGGATTCGCCTCACGCGCGCGGCTGCCCGCCCCGCGAGGACCAACGGCAAAGCCTGGGCCAGAGCTTATCCCCGTTCGCCTGCGAAGCCCTCCGGCGGCGACGTCGGAGGCGTCCCGGGTGCCTCACCTCGCCATGAGGATCTCCGGGTACCGGCGTGCGAGGTCGAGCACGCGCAGAGCGGCTCCGGTGGGTTTCCGGCGCCCGCGCTCCCAACTGGCGACGGTCACCGTCGGGATGTTCAGCAGGGCGGCAAAGATGGGCTGGCTGACGTTGAGCTTCCGGCGGATGGAGCGAACCTGCGTCGGCGTCAGCGCCTTGACCGGCGGCGGGAGCGGCACCGTCGTGCTGCGCAGGGTCAGCTTCTGCCTGCCCTGCAGGTGCCGGGCGAAGGCCTCTGCGCTGCCGACGAGATCATCGGCGTTAAATTCCACGTCCTTAGTCTTCATGTCTGTACTCCCGTTTGATGAGATCGACGGCGGCTTGGAGGCGCTTTTCCTGCTCGGGGGTAAGGTTGGATGAGGCAGCCTTGGTGTAGAGGTAAAAGAAGATGACGGCCTGATGCTGCTTAAGGAGGAGGTAGATGACTCGGGCGCCCTCGGACCGGCTTCTGCCCTGCAAGGCCATCCGCACCTTACGCAGACCGTGCAACCGTGGGATCAACGCGCCCGCTTCCGGGTTTTTGATGAGAGTGTTCTGGAGTTGAATGAGAAAGCGATCGTCGGAGACCTCCGTGACGAGGCGGGTGAACTGCGGCAGTTCGATGAAGATTAGCTTCATGGACCCTTACAGCGTAAGGCGCTAATGGCAAGCGCGGTCAATTCCTCTGCTGGCGCCAAATACCCCAAATCGGGTCAGGCCGGAGCGTTCTCGGGCGTGCGGGGAGATCGCCGACTGCTGGACGGTAAGAACACCGCCGTTAGGGCTGTCCCGAGAACGTTGCTGTCGGTCGGGGGCTGCCATGGCCGAGGCGCGCTGCTGTTGACGATTCCCGATGCCTGACCCGTCGCAGGTCCTCTCCCGCAGACAGGGTGGCCTTCGGTCCCGACTCGGCGGCAGTTATGCGATTTTTCCAGCCTATTCCCATCTCGTGACAAGATGTGAATCGCGGCCGGAGCCGTCTTTCCAGATACCCGGTTCGTCCACGTATCGCTCGAAAGAACGGCTCTAAAAAAGACTCCAGTCGGCAGATACGCCGTATCGCTAAAGCCGAGACAAAATCCAGTAGACGACTACGCACGGAATGCCCAATTTGGGGCGGTCCCCATGCCCCGACCGAAGAAATCCGCCGACACGGCCGAGTACAAGCACGTCGTGCTTGGGCTTATGTTCCTCGAGTACATCTCTGACTCGTTCGAGGAGATGCACTCGGCTCTCCACGAGGGAAAGGGGAGCTACGCGGGTTCCGACCCCGAGGACGCCGACGAGTGCCGCGCCGAACACGTTTTCTGGGTCCCCAAGTCCGCCTGCTGAACCCCCGCTCCGCGAACCCTCTCCTGTGGCGCGACCGTATCGCTCCAGCGTATTCGATTCTATGCCGTTTTCCTCGCTCACGTCGTCTCTTAGGGAATTCCGCGATGCGCGGGATTGGGCCCAGTTCCACAATCCGAAGGATCTCGCGATTGCTCTCTCTATTGAAGCGAACGAGTTACTCGAGTCATTCCTGTGGAAGTCGCCCGAAAGTGCGAATCGCGACAAGGTGCAAGAGGAACTCGCCGACGTCTTCGCTTATGCGCTTCTTCTGGCCGATCGGTACAACTTCGACGTCGAAGACATCGTTCGCCGGAAGATAGAGCTCAATGCATTGAAGTACCCCGTTGCAAAGGCCAAAAGCAGCGCCGCGAAGTACAACGAGCTCTGACATGATCGTTTACGTAGCAGAGAAGGCGGCGTTTCGGGATGATGCGATTTCCGGACGCATTGAAGACAAGATTCAGTCACGAATGGGACGACGGGTCGCGGATAGCGAGGTGCGGGCGTGGCAGCAGTCCCTCACCTACATGAATGTCGTCTTGGAGGATGACGGAATCCCAGACAATGCGGGCATCTGTATCGAACTCGGCATTCCTCAGACGTCGAAGCGGATCGACTTCATCGTTTCGGGCTACGATTCGGGTGGTGGATCGAACGCCGTCATTATCGAGCTGAAACAGTGGGAGAGCGCACAACTTACGGGCATGGACGGTATCGTGAGTACGTATCTGGGAGGGAGCGTCCGCGACGTTAACCATCCTTCCTACCAAGCGTGGTCTTACGCTGCTTTGCTGAACGATTTCAACGAGGCGGTCTACTCGGGCGGAATCAATCTCCACCCCTGCGCCTACCTTCACAACTACCGGCCCGACTCGGTGATCCGAAATGGATTTTACGCCGAGCACGTCAGTCGCGCCCCAGCGTTTCTCAAGACCGATGTGGCCCTCCTTCGCGACTTCATCAAGCAGTTCGTCGCCAAGGGCGACCGAGCGGAGATTCTTTATCGGGTGGAGGGCGGACGTGTTCGTCCTTCGAAGATGTTGGCGGACAGTCTTGCTTCGATGCTGACCGGTAATCGCGAGTTCGTGATGATCGATGAGCAAAAGCTGGCCTTCGAGAGGATCAGGTCCGTGGCTTGCCGCAGCGAAAGGGATCGGAAGGCCGTCGTCATCGTGAGGGGAGGGCCGGGAACGGGAAAGTCTGTCATTGCGGTGAATCTGCTGGTCGAACTCATCCGGGCACAGCAACTCGCCAGCTACGTTACGAAGAATTCGGCTCCCCGAGAGGTGTACACCGCGAAGTTGGCCGGGACGCTCCGACGCAGCCACATCAAGAATCTCTTCCGCTCTTCGGGGGCATTTACGGAAATGACAGAGGGGGCGTTCGACACCCTGATTGTCGACGAGGCTCACCGTCTGAACGAGAAGTCGGGCATCTTCAAGAACCTCGGCGAGAACCAGATCAAGGAACTAATCCATTCCTCGAAAACTGCTGTCTTTTTCATCGACGAAGACCAGGCGATCGACCTCAAGGACATCGGTCAAAGCGGCTCCATTCGGGAATGGGCCTCGCGTTACAACGCCGAGGTCGTGGAACTTGAACTGGAGTCTCAGTTCCGCTGCAACGGCTCGGATGGCTACCTCGCTTGGCTGGACGACGTGCTGCAAGTGCGGGAGACCGCCAACTGGGATCTGAAGGATGCCAATTATGATCTTCGAGTATTCGACTCGCCGACAGCGATGTTTGAAGCGGTCAAAGCTAGGAATCGGGGCACGAACAAGTCGCGCGTCGTCGCAGGTTACTGTTGGGACTGGCGGTCAAAGTCGCAGCCGCTTGCGTTCGACATCACGTTCCCGGAATGCGGCTTTGCGAAGCGTTGGAACCTCGCAGACGACGGTATGCTCTGGCTCATCAAGGAGGACTCCATCGATGAGGTGGGCTGTATTCATACCTGCCAAGGTCTGGAACTCGACGTGGTTGGCGTGATAATTGGACCGGATTTGGTGGTGAGGGGCGGCAAAGTGGTGACTGACGTTTTGCGGCGCTCGCGGATGGATAAGACGGTCTTGGGTTGGCGCTCTCTCATGCGTCTCGATCCTGCCGGCACGGAACGGCGAGTCCGAAGCATCATCCAGAATACCTACCGTACCTTGATGACCCGGGGCATGAAGGGATGCTATGTGTATAGCCCGGACGCGGAGACCCGGGAGTGGTTGAGGACCCGAGCAGGATTGACCACCGATCCGAGCCCTTCCGCAGCGTGTGGGCAGGCCGTTACGCCTTAGTGGTGGTCTAATTCGTCTTGGGTTCAGGGCCTTGGACGGAGGCGAGACAGTGTCTGCCGTCCATGCGTCTCAGGTCGTCGCGCGCCCGAGGGAGCTGGGCCGTTGAACGCGGCTATTCCTGCTCAGCCGGGTATTCGCTTTTCCGAGTGCGTAGCGGTCAGGCTGGGTATTGCCCGATTTGACGGACAGTGGACGGGGGATCAAAGCCGAACCGTCGGGGGGCGGTCCTTAAGCGGGTGCCGGGAACTTGACAGCGCGTGCCGGGACCGGGGCTAATGCCCGCCGCGGCGGCGTGCCGCGTCCTTCGTTTTCCGATGCAATCGAAAGCCCCCACCGTCGATGCCTACCTTGCTGGGTTTTCCGGCGATGACCGCGTCACGCTCACTCGGCTGCGGGAGCTCATTCGCCGCCATCTTGGCGGGGCGGGGGAGTCGATGGAGTATGGCATGCCGACGTACCGTGCGGGTGCGGACATGCTCTGCGCGTTCAACCGCCAGAAGCAGTACTTTGCCCTCTACGTCGACCCCGAGGTGCTGGCGCAACACCGCAAGGCCCTGAAGGGCCTGGACTGCGGCAAGAGTTGCATCCGCTTCCGCACCGCGGACGCGCTGCCTTGGGAGACGGCCGAGGCCATCCTCCGCGCGTGTGCCGCCGCTGCGCCGCGGCGGTCCTGACGCCGCCGCTGCGGCTGCAGTCACGGCGGCGGAACGCCGAACGATTCCCGATACGCCGCGTAGGCCGCCGCATCGGTGAGCATCGCGTCCATGGCGGCGACCAACGGCTCCGCCCGGATCACGCCGGAGAACACCGCCTTGTCGCCGATGCTGTTCTCGAGCACGAAGGTCGGCCGCTGGGTGACCCGCAGGGCGTGAAATTCAGCGGTGGTCGCGTCGAGCCGCGCCGCGACGTCGGCGGAAAGGGCCCGTTCGCGCAGTGGGAGCGGATCGAGGCGGCCGTTGGCGGCCGCGACCGCGATCTCGATGGCCACTTCGAGGTGGCCGATCTTGCGGCCGTTGCGGTAGGCGGCGTCGGAGAGGGCGCAGCGTACCTCGTCGCCAGCCACGCCCAGCGAGCGCGCGCCTTCCGCGACCGCGCTGGCGGCCGGGTAAGCGCCCGGCGCGGGGACGTCGTAGTACGCGGACGACGGGACGAAGTCGGCGCCGGTGATCGCGGCGCTTCGGCGCAGGAACCAATCGTACTGGCGGTGACTGGTCGGGAAGTCGGCCGGGTTCATCTTCGCGATCTTCCAGTCGAACGCCACCCGGCCCGCGTACCGCCGCTTCAGGTCCGCCCAGACCGGCTCAGCCCAGAAGCACCAGGATGATGTGACCTCAAGGTAGTAGGTGACCTGCATGACGGTAACGGGAGAGGAATCCTGATTGCCCGTCAACGAAGCGCCCGGCAGGTTCAGGAAGGGAGTTTCCGCCGAGTTTCCGAGTGGCGAGGGCCGGCGGATCGACGGGGGGCGGCCGCGGCGAAGCGGCGGTCCTGACGCTGGTGTCGGTCATCGGGGGCGGCTGAGGTCGTGAACGCGGGGGCGTCGACACCACCGCCGCCGCGGCTGCGGGGGCGTGTCTGAGCTGAACAAGGTAGACGCAGCCGTCGCGTGTTTGGGTTAGCCTCGACTGGAAATACTTTCGGAAGAGGTTTGGGAGTCGAATATCACCTCGACAGTTGGCTGGCGGCCCGAAGGGTCGTTGGGGCTTCGAGTTGATTATGCCCCCTTCCGAACCGATTCGTCTACCCGTCTCGCCCGTCTCGAGATGGTTTGCCGAGGAAGTCCAGCCCCACGAGCCGGCCCTGCGGGCCTACCTGCAGGCACGGTTCCCTTCGCTTCCGGATCATGATGACATCGTGCAGGAGACCTACACGCGACTCTTGCGCACGAAGAATGGCAGCGGCGTGCGTTACCCGAAGGCGTTTCTCTTCACCGCCGCGCGCAATGTCGCTTTCGATCTTTTCCGTCGCCGGGGTGCGAAGCCGACCGAGCCCGTAACCGATCTGATTGAGCGCTCGGTGCTCGGGGATCGGCCCGGGGCAGGGGAGCAGATCGACCAAGACTATGAACTCGAGGTGCTCGCCGACGCGGTGCGCGCGCTGCCAGACCGCTGCCGTCAAGTCATCATGCTCCGCTACCTCGACGGCCTTGCCTACAAGGAAATCGCTGAACAGCTCGGAATCTCGGTTGAAACCGTGAAGGTGCACATGGCGAAGGGCATGCGGCGTTGTGCCGCGTTCTTCGCGGAGCGCGGGCTATTGGAGAATCCAAGGCCAGGTTCCAAGGAGGCTGCCCCATGAGCGAATCACCGGATCATGACGACCCCATCGAGGAAGTCGCATCGAATTGGCTGACCGAGCGTGCGGAGGGACTCTCGGCTGGGCGGAAGCGCGCCTTCGAGCTCTGGTGTCGGGCTGATCCGCGCCACGCTGCGGCGGTGGCGCGCCTCGAGGCCGCGTGCGCCCTCCTCGGAAAGATGCCGCTCGTGCGCGCGGAGTTGCAGCCGGTGGTGGAGTTTCCGGTGAAGCCGCGCGCGATCGCACCTGTGCGGAGGTTTCCGATCATGCGAAACGCGGTCGGACTCGCCGCCGCCATCGCGCTCACCGTCTTCGCGTGGTGGCAGTGGGGACCGCGGACGCCCGTGGCGCAGGTGTACGCGACCTCGACTGGCGGCTACGAGCGCGTCGCGCTCGCCGACGGTTCCGTCGTCGAACTCAACGCGAACTCCAAGGTCCGCGTCCAGTTGCTGCCCAACGAGCGTCGCCTCGCGCTCGTGGAGGGGGAGGCACATTTCACGGTCGCGCACGATTCCACGCGGCCGTTCACGGTCTCCGCGAATGGTGTCTCCGTGCGGGCGGTGGGCACCGCGTTCAACATCCGTCTCGCGTCCACCGCCGTCGAAGTGCTGGTCACGGAGGGAAAGGTGGCGGTCTCGGATTCGCCCACGCGATCGGCGGCGGTGGCGGCGCCGCTGGTGCTTGCCGCCAACGAGCGCACGCTGATTTCCACGGCCTCCGCCGCCTCCGCCACCCCGTCCGCGGCTCCGTTCGGGCCTGAGCCGCTCGTCGAGCGGGTCACGTCCGAAGCGCTGCGCGCGGCGCTTTCCTGGCAGGAGCGAAAGCTCGTGTTCTCCGAAACGCCGCTCCGTGACGTGGTCGCTCAGTTCAACCGACGCAATCGACTCCAGATCATCCTCGAAGATGCGGTCGTGGCGGAGCGTTTGATGGGTGGGACGTTCGCCGCCGACAACGTCGAAGGTTTCGTCCGGCTCCTCGAAGGCAGCGGCACGATTTCCGTGGAGCGTCGCGACCCGTTCACCGTTGTCCTGCGAGCGGAGCGCTGACGTGCCCGTCGCCGCTGGCGAAGAAAATATGCGAACACGGCTAACCCGTTTCGTTCGGGGCTGCGTCTCAGGTGCACTGACACTGTTCTCGCTGATGAAACCCCTGATTCCGTCCGGCCCGCACACGGCCTTTGCCGTGTGTTCTCTGGCGTTCGCGATCGCCCCCGTGCAGGCCGGTGAGGCGGCGCGTCGGAGTTACGATATCGCCCGCGGAGACGCCGCGAGCACCCTGAAGCGCTTCGCGGACGAGTCGGGTCGTCAGGTGGTCTTCTTGGTCGATGCCGTCCGAGGTGCGATCACCAACCCCGTTCGGGGCGAGTACACGGTTCGCGAGGCGCTCGCCCGCCTGGTGGCCGACACCGGACTCGAGCTCGCGGAGGACTCCAAGTCAGGGGCTTTGATGGTAAACCGGGCACGGAGTGGCGAAACCCCCGCCCCGAAGTCCAGCCCAGGTCAGGCGCTGACCACGACGAAAAACACCCAGAACTCCCCCATGAAAAAACCGAATGTCTTCCGTGTGCTTGGAGCATGGCTCGCCCTCGCCGTATCCTCGGCCCAAGCCCAAGGGCTGGCTGACGCCGAGAAAACCGGCACCCTGCAGGGCCGGGTGCTGAACGAGCGCAATGCCCAGTATGTGGAGGGGGCCCGGATTTCGATCGAGGGTACCGGGCTCGTGACGCTGACCGACTCGGAGGGTAACTTCCGCCTTACGCAGGTGCCCGCGGGAGCGGTCAAGCTGCAGACGTTCTACACGGGCCTGCCGCGTGACGTGCGCTCCGCCGAAGTCGCGGCGGGCAAGGTCACTGAACTCACGATTGCCCTGGGGGTGCAGCCCAAGGGGGGCGAGGTCGTCCAGTTGGACCAGTTCCAAGTGTCCACTTCGCGTGAGATGGAGGCCTCTGCTCTGGCGATCAACGAGCAGCGATTCGCCTCCAACATCAAGCTGGTGGTTTCCACCGAGCAGTTTGGCAATGTTGCGGAGGGCAACACCGCCGAGTTCCTGAAGTTTCTGCCGGGAATCACGATCAGTTACACGGGCGGCAATGCCCGGGGCATCTCGATCGACGGCGTACCGTCCGATTACGTGCCGGTGACAATCGACAGTTTCAATCTCGCCTCCGCAGACGGTGGCCGGACGAACCGCACGGTGATGGCGGACATGGTGTCGATCAACAATCTCTCGCGCATCGAGGTGCTCAACACCCCCACGCCCGAGTCTCCAGCCTCCGCACTCGCCGGCACAGTGAACATGGTGACGCGCAGTTCCTTTGAACGCACGAAGCCCCTGTTCCAGTCCAATGTCTACTTCAGCATGCGCGATAACGCGAAGAGCTTCAGCAAGGCCCCGGGCGCGAAGCCGTTCGCGACCCGGAACGTTTATCCGGGATTCGACTTTTCCTACTCGGCACCGGTGAGCCGCAAGTTCGGCTTATCGATTTCGGCGGGTACGTCCACCAGTTACTCGGCGCAGGATCGTTCGCAGGCGACGTGGCGCGGCACGGGCGTCGCCACGAGCGGGACGGCTTTCCCGGCGACGTCGTTTTCCCAGCCCTATTTATCGTCGTACCGGGTCGAGGATCAGCCCAAGATCACGGAGCGCCGGTCGTTGGCGGGTTCCCTTGACTTCAAGTTGTCGGATAACGACCGAGTCTCCCTCGGCTTCCTCTATTCCTCGTTCGATGTGCAGTTCGTCTTGCATGCGCTGACGTTCAATCCCGGTGCGGTGCAGGCGGGAGGATTCTCTTCGACGTCCGTTCGCGGTACCGCCGGAGCGGGCAACGTCTCGATGGTGCACAATGAGCGGAACCGCTTTAACAGTACGTATATGCCGAGTCTGGTGTGGAAGCACCAGGGGCCGGATTGGAAGGCCGACCTGGGTTTCGCCTACTCGGCGGCGAAGGACAATAACTACGACACCAACCAAGGCTACTTCCGCGCGGTGAACGCGACCCGGAGTGGTCTCACGGTGTCGTTTGACGACATCACCTACCTTCGCCCCGGCATCATCTCCGTGAAGAACGCGGCCGGGAACGACGTCAATCCATACCTGATCTCCAACTATGCGCTGACGTCGGCGGCGAGCCAACAGAACGCCACCCAGGACACGCAGAAGACGGCGTACGGCAGCCTGAGTCGGGAGTTTGCGACCGTGATTCCGGTGACGTTGAAGGCCGGATTCAATCTCCAAGAAGGCATCCGCGACATCACCGACAACTCTGCCACCTACACCTACGTGGGCGCGGACCGGGTCGGCAGCACGAGTCCGGTCACGGGTGATGACTTGCTCGCGCCCTTTCTCGACCCGGTGTTCTCGCAGCGCGTGATGCCCTATGGGTTTCCCGCTTCCGAGGCCCCGAGCAATCGCGCGGTATGGGAGCACTACAAGGCGCAGCCCGCGAACTTCACCACCAACGCCAACGCGATTGCGCGCAACCGCGTGATCACCTCGAAGTTTGCGCGGGAGCGCGTGACGGCCGGCTATTTGCGGTCGGATTTCGACTTCCTCGATCAACGCCTCAAGGTCGTCGCCGGTGTGCGGGGCGAGAAGACCACGGTTCAGGCCGCGGGTCCGCTGACCGATCCGAGGAGGAGCGCCACCGGGATCGAGCGCGGGTCCGAGATTGAAAAGAGCTACGACAAACTATTCCCGAGCCTCAATGTGAGCTACGCTTTCCGGGACAACCTGATCGGGCGCGTGGCGGCCTACGAGTCGATCGGTCGTCCGGACTACAATCAGTATGCGGGTGGTCTCACCCTTCCGGACACGAGCATCGGCGACGGCCCGACGAATCGGATCGTCGTGAACAACATCGATATCAATCCGTGGTCCGCGCGGTCCCTTGTCCTCCGTCTGGAGCACTATTTCGACGGCGTGGGTGTAGTCTCGGTGGCGGCGTTCCGTCGTGACATCCGGAACTTCTTTGGCAGCACGGTGCGGGCGGCGACGCCGGAGTTCCTCGCGGCCTACGGATTGGACCCCACTGCCTACGGCCGCTACGGAGTGTCCACGCAATTCAACATCCCGGGTACGGTCCGTTTCGAAGGCGTGAGCTTCAACTATCGCCAGAGCCTCACCTTCCTGCCTCATTGGGCACGGGGCTTCGAGGTCTTCGCCAATGGCACCTCCCAGCGTGCCGTGGGAGACACGGGAGGGAACTTCGCCGGCTACATTCCCCGGAGTGGAAGCGCCGGCATCAGCTTCACTCGCGAGAAATACAATCTGCGGGTGAACGTGAATCACCGCAGCCGGACCCGTCTGAATGCGGTGGCCCCGGGTGCCAGCATTGAGCCGGGTACATTCAACTGGCAGCCCCCGTCCACGTTCGTCGACGTGATCGGTGAGTATAACCTGCGTCGAAACCTCTCCATCTACGCCAATCTGCGCAACGTCACGGACCAAGGGGCGACCACGGAGATTTACGGCCCCAGCACGCCCCGTAATGCGCGGTTCTTTCAGACCACGAAGTATGGTTCCCTCTGGACATTCGGCGTGAACTGGTCGCATTGAGGGCGTCCTCCCCATGAAATCCTGGCCGCTGTCGGTTCTGCTGCGCCTCTCCCTAGCCCTCGGGTTGATCGGCTCAGCAACCGCGGCGGAGGTGCACCAGGCCACCGGCTTTAAGGTCGTCAATGCCGCCCCGACCCGCGTGGATGTGTGGACCCGGGTCACGCTCCGCCCGGCGGGCAACGCTCCCGATGCTCCCTTGCCTCGTCTGGAAGCGTTCGCGTTGAAGACCGGTGAACCCGTGGCTTTGCGGGAGAACCGGGCGTTCCCGGATACCCGCATCGTGGTGCGCATGCCGGCCGGCCTGGACCTCGGTGCCGCCGCCGGTGCTGCTCCCGCGGCCGCCGGCCAGACGCGCGTGCGCTATCGCGTGATCGGAACGTCCACCTGGTCCGAGACCGCGTGGCTCGACGCGGACTTGGAGAACGACGGGATCGTCGTCCATGCGCTCACTGAGCTCGTGCCGGCCGCGCGTTACGAAGTGGTCGTCGATGCGCGACGGGATGCGCAGGACCACCGACCGAGCGAGGAGTCGGGTGGGTTCAAGACCGCGCCGCGGCCCGAGCAAGCCGAGCGCGTGGTATTCTGCGTCATGAGTTGCCAGAAGTACGAGCGCCTGGATCGGACCGACGGCTTGGCGATTTATCGGGCGATGGGTGCGCTGCAGCCGGACTTCTTTGTGAACACGGGCGATGCCGTCTACTACGATCAGGGTCCGGTCATCGCGCTCACGCCGGCGTTGGCTCGCTACCACTGGGCGCGAATGTTCGCCCTGCCGACGCTGCGGGATTTCCACCGCCACTGCAGCAGCTTCTTCATGAAGGACGACCACGACGTCTTGTCGAACGATTGTGGACCCTCGACGCGGAGCGGCGAACTCACCTATGCGGACGGCGTGCGCCTGTTTCGCGAACAGACGGTGCTGCCTGCGACGGCGTACCGGACGTTTCGCTGGGGGCGCGACTTGCAGGTCTGGCTGATGGAGGGTCGGGATTACCGCACGCCGGATTGGCAGGAAAAGCCCGGGCCTTCCCCGACCCTTTGGGGGCGCGAACAGATTCGGTGGCTCGGCGAAACGCTGGCTGCTTCGACGGCGACGTTCCGACTGATCCTGACGACCGTTCCCGTCGTCGGTCCGGACCGCGGCAACAAGGACGACAACTATGCCAATGCCGGATTCTCGGTGGAGGGAAACGAGATCCGCGCACTGTTGGCACGCTACCCCAATCTGACCGTGATCACCGGAGACCGCCACTGGCAGTACGTTTCGGTGGATGCCGCGACCTCGGTGAAGGAATGGAGCGTGGGTGCGGCGAGTGCCGCCCACGCCGGGGGCTGGGAGGAGAAAACGATGCGTCCCGAGCACCGCTTTCTGCGTACCGGTCAGGGCGGTTTTCTTTCGGGTGAGATCACGCCCACGCCCACCGGGGCGAGCCTTGAGCTTCGCCTGCACGATGCCGACGGTAGCGTCGTTTACCGTGAGCAGAGGTGAGCCGAAACGAGGGTTGCGATCAGCGCTCCCTGAGTCGGCGAGTTTGCCGACAAGGCCCATCGGCGCTCACCGCGGATAGTCCGGGACGAACGGGTCTTCGCCGACACCGGAAAGCGATGACGCTGGCCGTTCACGGGTTTTGTGCGCCGCTCCGCTGCGGGACAAAGGGCTGGGCGACTGGCCGCCCCGTCACCGCAGTGCCGCCCACGCGGGGAGAATATTCGGGGCGAAGTCCAAGATCAGCGGCAGGATCCACTGAGAGTAAGCCCCGATCACCACGACCCCGACGAGATTGAGGGCCAGACCAACGCGGGCCATCTCGGCGATGCGGACGCGTCGGCTCGTGAAGACGATGGCATTGGGTGGGGTGGCGATGGGCAGCATGAAGGCCATCGAAGCCGAAATCGTGGCGGGGATCATCAACATGAGCGGGTTGATGCGCTCGGCCACCGCCCACGCGGCCAGCACCGGAAGAAACATGGTCGCGGTGGCGATGTTCGACGTGAGCTCCGTCAGGAACGTGATGATCAGGCAAACGAGCAGTAGGATCGCGAAGGCCGGCAGATGGCCGAAGTCGCGCAGGACCCTGGCGAGGTGTTCAGAAAGTCCGCTGGACACGAAGCCGGAGGCCAACGCGAACCCGCCGCCGATCAGAAGCAGGATGTCCCAGGGAATCCTCGCGAACGTCCCACCGTCGAGCAGCTTGCGACCGGGCTCGGAGCGGGACGGGATGAAGAAGAGCGTGAGCGCCACGAGGAGCGCGGCGGAACCGTCGTCGAGGGCGGCCAGCGACGGGTGCAGCCGACTCCAACCCGGGACGGTGACGAAGCCGAGGTTCAGGTCGCTCCGGAAGATCCACAGCATCGAGACGACGGCGAAGAGCGCTCCGATGATCTTTTCCTCGAAGCGCATCGGACCGAGTTCGGCGAGCTCGGCTCGAACAACGGAGCGATCGAGACGAAGCGCGTCATCGCAGCGGCAGAATACGCGGGCGAGGAGGAACCATGTGGTGGCCAGCAGGACCGCGGCGAGCGGAGCGGCGTAGAGCATCCACTCGCCGAAGGCGATCGGCGGGGCGGAGGGGAACGTATCGCGGAAGATTTTCAGGAACGCGAGGTTCGTCGGCGTGCCGACGAGCGTCGCGATCCCGCCAAGCGAGCATCCGTAGGCGATGGCCAGCATCAGGCTGACGGCGAGCGGGCGGACACGAACGGCCCCGAAGGTCTCTTCGAGTTTGAGCACGACCGCCAGTCCGATGGGGAGCATCATCATCGCGGTGGCGGTGTTGGAGATCCACATCGACAACAACGAGGATGCGAGAAGGAAGCCGCCGAGGACGGAGCCCGGGCTCGAGCCCATGCGGTTGAGGAGAGCGAGGGCGATGCGCTGGTGGAGCCGCCACTGCTCCATGGCCAGAGCGATGAAGAAGCCGCCGAGATAAAGTACGATGATCTCGTTGAAATAGCTCTGGGGCGTGCGGCGTACATCGCCCAGACCGAGGAGCGGAAACAACACCAAGGGCAGCAAGGACGTGACGGCCAGCGGCACGGCCTCAGTCATCCACCAGATGGACATCAGCGCCGCGACGGCAGCCATCGCGCCGACGAGCGGGCGATCCGGCGGCCCGCCCCAGCCCCAGAGCAGGAGAGCGAACACGACCAAACCGGAGAACAGGCCGGCGAGGCGGACTCTGGAAACGGCGGCGGCGGGGGTCATCGAACGGATCGGTGGGGTAGAGGACTCAGCAGGACCAAGGTCGGATTAGCCACGTGGCGTGCGGGTGGAGGTCGCGAACCCTTGAACCGGTCCGTCCGTGGGCGCGGTTGAAGATCTGCCCGAGAGCGATTCAGGCTCCCTTGCGTCGTGCTTAGCGGCAGGATGCCCTTGCAGCCGTCGGCCTGCCTTCATCACTTGGCCGGGCGTCGTCTGGCCGAGGAGGTGCTCGAGGTGTCTGGCCGCCTCGATCAGGACGTCCAGATCGACGCCGCATCGGTAGTCGGAAAGTTCAAGTGCGTGGATCAGGTCCTCGGTGCAGATGTTGCCGGTGGCGCCGGGGGCGTAGGGGCATCCGCCGATCCCGGCCAAGGCGGCGTCGAAGTGAATCACGCCGGCTTCGAGACCAGCGAACACGTTGGCCACACCGAGTCCGCGTGTGTTGTGAAAATGCAGAGCGATGCTGACCGCTGGACAGGATTTGCGGACGAGTCCGACGAGATGCTGGACGAGCGCGGGGTAGGCCATACCGGTCGTGTCGCACAGACTGATCGAATGGATCCCTGTTTCCTCGTGCAGGCGCTGGCACCACTTGAGAATCGCCGTTGCTTGGATCTCGCCCTCGAGTGGGCAGCCGAAGCTGCACGAAAGTGATGCGGCGATCCGCATTCCGGCGGTGGCGGCGAGAGCGGCCGCCTCCTTGATCGCGTGGAACGAAGCTTCGCTCGAGCTGCGAAGGTTGGCGCGATTGTGGCTTTCGCTGGCCGACATCACGAGGTTCACTTCGTCGGCGCGGGCGGAGATCGCTCGCTCCATCCCGCGGACGTTGGGCGCCAATGCCGCGTAGATCACGCCTGGCCGGCGAGTGATGCCGTGGAAGACGGCCTCCGCGTCGGCCAGTTGCGGGATCGCGCGGGGAGAGACAAACGAACTGACCTCGATCTTCCTCAACCCACTGGCTGAAAGCCGGTCGATCAGCTCGATTTTTTTCTCGGTCGGAACGAGCGTGGCTTGGCTCTGCAGACCGTCGCGCAGCGCCACCTCCTGCACGTGGACCTCGACGCCCTGGCCGGTCCACGTGGTCATGCGATGACTCCCTGGGCCGCGAGTTGCTCCTGCTGTTCCGTGGTGAAGCCGAGTCCGCGAAGAATATCTCGGGTGTGCTCGCCGAGCAACGGTGCCGGCGAGTGGATCGTGCCCGGGGTGGAGAGGAGCTTGGGCACGATGCCCGGCACGACGACGTCGAATCCCTGACGCGTGCGCTGAGTAAGAATCATGTCGCGCGCTCGATAGTGGGGATCCTGGGCAATATCGGCGATGTCGTAGATCCGTCCGGCCGGCACGCTGGCCGCACCCATCCTCGCAAGGACTTCGTTGACCGTGTGGCGCTCCGTCCAGTTGCCGATGGCTTGGTCGAGTTCGTTGGCTGACTTGACGCGACCTTGATTCTGGGCGAGGTCGGGCCGAAGGCCGAGATCATCTCGACCGATCACGGTCATCAGGCGGGCAAAGATCGCATCGCCGTTGCCGGCGATCAGAACCAACCCATCGCGGCAGCGATAGGCGTTGGACGGTGCGATCCCGGGCAGGGCGCTACCGGCGGGCGCGCGCACGACGCCGTGTGTGCCGTATTCGGGCAGCATGCTTTCCATCGTGTTGAAGACTGATTCATGCAAGGCCACATCGATGACCTGGCCGGTACCGCCGTTGGCATTGCGGTGGTGCAGAGCCATCAGGACTCCGATGGTGCCGTGCAACGCGGCCAACGTGTCACCGATGGAGATGCCGCAGCGCACCGGAATCTGTCCTGGTTGGCCCGTGAGGTGGCGCAGTCCACCCATGGCTTCGCCAATCGCACCGAAGCTCGGCAGATCGCGATAGGGCCCGGTTTGGCCATACCCGGAAATCCGGAGCATGATCACCCTGGGATTGATGGCCTGGAGCACATCCCAACCGAGGCCCCACTTCTCCATGGTGCCGGGCCGGAAGTTCTCAATCAGCACGTCGCACTCACCGATGAGCCGGCGGACGATTTCCTGGCCCTGGGGGGTACGGACGTCGAGGGCGAGCGATTGCTTGTTCCGCGACTGGACTTGCCACCAGAGTGACGTCCCCCCTTCGAGGAGGCGCCACTGCCGGAGAGGATCCCCCTCCACGGGCGGCTCAATCTTGATCACCTCGGCGCCGAACTCGGCCAAGGTTTTGCCGACAAATGGGCCCGCGATCAACTGGCCCATCTCCAGCACACGCACGCCTGCGAGAGCCTGAGCTTGCGGTGGAATGGCAGACGGCGGTGGTACAGGTGGCGAGTCCTGGCTCATGGGCTGCACTCCTGGACGCGGAATTGGGGTGAAAATCGAAACAGGCTTGCTGTACCGCCCGATCCCAGACGCTCGGCCTCGCCGCGGACGCCCCGGCGGCGCTGCACCGAGAGGGCGCGTGCTCCTCTCCGCGGACTAAGTCGCGTGCGACTTGCGGTCTGTCCTGAGGGGTCGCCTCGCGTGGCGCCTGCCGCTGCTCCGATTCCTTTCCGCGGTGTTCCTTGCGGCGGCCGGATAGGTGGGGTGGCTTCGCTCACGGCGGGAGCCCCGACGGCCGGTCCGGTTCCGGAAAGGATGAGGTCGTGACGGAGGAGTTTGCATCCCATGTTGCTCATGGTCAGTGCGGTCTGCGTCTGACGCTCGGAATAGTTAACGGTGATGCGCGCAAAACCGGTGGGAAAACTGCACGTGTTTCTGGCAGGCATCAGCCGGCAGGAGACGCGGGTGATGGTGGAGTGGTTCAAAGCAGGAGAAAACGAGTGCGGGTCGCGGATCGACGCGGAGGAGTGAGGTCGGGTTCGGTGAGGACCCTTTGAGACGCAGCCGACGTGTTTCGGGGTTATTGCGGGCGAAAAAATGATCTGGCAGATGCAAGGCTCGGCGAAGGCGCAGGGGGCTCCGGTTTGGGCGCACGTGTAACGGGCGGGGTGCTGTCGCCGTCTCTTGTGGCTGACATGTCGCGTTCGTCCCTGTGTTCCTGCGGTATGCGTTCGTTCTCCGCTGTGCTGGGCGCCGCGCTCGGGTGGATCCTCGCGGGGACCCCGGCGGCGCAGGCGCAGGAAACGCGTTTGGCGAACCTGGCCATCCGGGCGGAGGCGGCGGCGGAGGCGCCGCTGATCGTCGGTTTCAACGTCGGCGGGGGCGCGGAAAAAACCGTCCTGATCCGCGCGGTGGGTCCGACGTTGGAACAGTTCGGGGTGTCGGCTCCGCTGGCGGACCCACGGCTGGAGTTGTTCGCGGCTGGGGGACGCCGGATCGGAGCGAATGACGACCATGCGGCGACGGATGCGCCTGTCTTCAGCGCGGTCGGCGCGTTTGCGTTGGCGGCTGGATCGAAGGACGCGGCGATCGTCGCCCGCCTCGGGTCCGGGAGCTACACCGCCCACGTCACGGGTCCGGTCGGCGCGCGGGGAACGGCGCTGGTCGAGGTCTACGAGGTGGGTGCCGCGGGTACGCCCCTGACCAATCTTTCGGCCCGCGCCCGGGTGGGCTCGGGGGAGGCGATCTTGATTCCGGGACTGGTCCTGTCGCCGGGGGCGACGTCCCGCCGGTTGCTGGTCCGGGCCGTCGGCCCGGGGTTGGAACCGTTCGGCGTCACGGGCCTGCTCGCTGACCCGAAGCTTGACCTGTTCCAAGGTGGCGCGCGAATCGCCGGGAACGACAACTGGAGCGCCCCCTCCGGCCCCTCTGCGGCGACGGCGGAGGGGCTGCGCGTCGCGTTCCAGCAGAGCGGCGCCTTCGCGCTGCCGACGGGCAGCTTGGACGCGGCGCTGATCACGCGGCTGCCCCCGGGTGGATACACCCTGCAGGTCAGCGGCGTCGCCGGGAGGACCGGCGAGGCGCTGGTGGAAGTGTATGACCTGACCGACGTCGCCCCGGGACCCGTCCCAGAGGCGGCGCGGGAGGCATCGGCGGCGCTGCGGGCGCAGATCGACGCGCTCGTCGCTCCGGAAATCGACCCCACTGGCGCAGGCGGGAAGATCGTCGGCGCCGCGGTGGGGATCATTGGTCCCGACGTGCGCACGGTCCTCGGCTACGGCGTGAGTGCGCTCGGATCGACCGTTGCGCCGGGCGGTGACACCCTTTTCGAGATTGGCTCCAACACCAAGCCGATGACGGGGCTGATCCTGGCCGACGGCGTGGTGAAAGGACGCATGCGGCTGGACGATCCGGTGAGTCGCCTTCTGCCGAACGCCGTTTTGCCCACCTCCCCGGGCGCGCCCCTCCAACTGGTGCACCTCGCGACGCACACGGGAGGCTTGGCGGACTTTCCGGATAATCTGGTCGGCGCGCCGCCCAATCCAGCGGCGGGATACACGCGGGCTCTCTTGTTCGACTACCTGGGGCGGGCGACGCTCCGGACGCGGCCGGGTGCGGCGATGGCCTATTCGAACCTCGGGTTCGGCCTGCTGGGCGTCGCGCTGCAGGACGCGGCGAAGTCGGCCAGTTATGACGCCCTCTTCGTGGAGTACCTTGGGGATCCGCTTGGCATGAAAGACACGCGGGTCAACGTCCCGGCCTCGAGCGAGGCCCGCCTTGCCCGCGGTTCACGGCAGGGCCGGGCCGTGGTGCCCTCGCAGATCGACACGCTGGAGGCGAGTGGTGC
>JACCDP010328621.1_pt1 | contig 55774 bp, 35 predicted proteins | sample 7445841 | NCBI WGS metagenome assembly JACCDP01 (sample SAMN15323441, study PRJNA562643) | freshwater metagenome | isolation source: river surface water | place: USA:Blue River Watershed | collected 2017-08-17 | reverse complement strand
GCGGGCGCACGCGGCGTACGTGCGCTGCGGGCTGAAGGAGCGCAACGACGAGATCGAGATGCGGAAGAAGGTCCCGGGGTGGAAGTTCGCCGCCACGCGCTGGTGAGTATTTTACCGAGATGAGCGCCGCTTCCTTCCGCTTCCTCGGACGCGCCGCGCTCGTGACTGGCGCCGGTTCCGGCATCGGCCGCGCGATCGCGCTACGCCTGGCGGCGGAGGGCGCGGAGACGCTCATCCTCGAGGCACGGGCTGAACCGGGCGAGGCTGTGGCGACGGAGATCCGTGAGGCGGGCGGGCGGGCCCGGGTGATTGTGGCGGATGTGGCGGACACGGACGCGATGCGCGGCGCGTTCGCCGGGGTGGATCGTCTCCACCTCCTGGTGAACAACGCCGGCATCGCTCACGTGGGCAGCGTGCTCGATACGATGCCGGAGGACTTTGACCGCGTGTGCGCGGTGAACGTCAAGGGTGTCTACCACGGTCTGCATTTCGGCGTGCCCAAGCTGCTCGCGTCGGGCGGCGGTGCGATCGTCAACCTCGCCTCCATCGCGTCGAAACTCGGGCTGGCCGACCGTTTCGCCTACGGCATGAGCAAGGGTGCGGTCATGACCATGACGCTTTCGGTGGCCCGGGATCTCGTGGGTCGCGGTGTGCGCTGCAATTGCGTGTGTCCCGCGCGGGTGCACACGCCTTTCGTCGACGGTTTCCTTGCGCGCAACTATCCCGGCCGGGAACAGGAGATGTTCGACCAACTCTCCGCCGCCCAGCCGATCGGCCGGATGGGTCGTCCCGAGGAAGTCGCCGCGTTGGTCGCGTTTCTCTGCTCCGACGAGGCCGCCTTCATCACCGGCTCCGCCTACGACATCGACGGCGGCGCGACGCTGCTGAGGTAAGGGGTAGTCCCTGGCGGCAAACGGGTTTACCTCTTGCGGGCGACGGCAGCGCCGGACATGAAACTCCTTATGCCCGCCGGTCGTTTACGATTCCTGTTAATGCTCCTGCTTGTACTGGCGGGTGGGCAAGTGACAGGGCAGACGAACGTTTCGCCCCTCACTTGGAGTAATAACTCGGTCAGCAGCAGTTTCACCAGCGCCGCGAGCTGGGTTGGGGGTACTGGTTCCACTACCGTCCCAGACGCCAGTACCCTGGTGCAATTCATGTCGACCGGCCAGCCGGTCGTTCAGCCCCTGCTCAGCACCCAAGCCGCGGTGCTGGGGATGACTTTCCTGCAATCGTCCCCGTCGTACAACCTGACTACCCAGCTCACCTCGGGCGTGTCTCTGACCGTGGGGCAACTCGGCATCCTTAACCAGTCTTCGCTGGCTCAGACGATCGCGGTTCCGCTGATTCTGCCGGGTGCGACTGGCGCCAACGTGACGCCGGTCCCGGTCAGCTCGAATGGAAGCGGTGCGCTTTTCCTTTCCGGTCCGGTGGCGGTGGGTGCCGCCGGCGTTTCCTTCGGAAGCTCGGCGGGCGGGAGTGGTGTCGTCAGTGGCGTCGTGACATCCGTCGCCCAGACCGCCGGGAAGCTGACGGTCGCCGGCGGGACCTGGTCCTTCTCCGGCGCCAACACCTTCACCGGTCCGGTCGAAATCACTGGCGGCACAATGGTGCTCGCGTCGAGCGGGGCGCTCCCGGCTTCAAAGCCGCTTCTCCTTAATCCCGCCGCCGGCTTGTTCGCCACCGTGGAGATCGCCGGGCAGAGCGCGGTGACAGCTGGCAACATAACTTTTCTTGGCGCCCGCTACTCGTCCTCAACGCTCTCACTTGCTCCTTCGGCCTCGCTGAATCTGACCGGGAATCTGGTGTACGACGCTTCCGGGCGGCCGGGAATGGCGAATATTACCGGGGGTACGCTCGCGCTCGGGGCCACCACGAGGACTTTCCTTGTCGGCGCGCAGGGGTATGCGACGCCATCGATCACAGACCTTTCCATCAGTTCCAATATCGCGGGCTCCGGTGGCATATCCAAACAGGGCGTGGGCACACTCGCCCTGTCCGGTACGAATAGCACCTTCTCCGGGCCGCTGGTGATCAACGAAGGCGCCGTAGTGCTCGGCGCAACGGGGGCCCTTCCGGCGGGAACGGCGGTCACCATCGACGCCGCGATTGGGAAAGCTTCGCTGGTTTTGGGTGGTACTTCGCAGTCTATTTCCTCCCTGACACTCGGAGCCTCCGGTCGTCAGGCCGGTGGTATCAACCTCGTCGAGGTGGGGTCCGGCGGGATTCTCTCCCTTGGCTCCAGCACCGCCGGTCAGATCACGGTTTACGGCCAGGGCACCGGGCCCTCGGGCCGGATCGGGGATTCCTTCACCACCGGCAGTGGTCAGCTGAATTTCAACAGCGGCGGAGTGATTAATGTGCTGCGCAACAATGCCGCCGCGACTTCCGAGGTTGATCTCATTGTGACCACGTCCATCGCCGGCTCCCAGGCGGTGCAGAAAAACGGTCCGGGAGCCATGCTGCTGGAGGGCTCGGGATCCATGCTCACGGGCGCGCTGAACGTGAATCAGGGCACGGTTCTCCTCGGGGCGTTCTTCGCCTCCTCGGCGACCAACGGCGCCGGTGGGCCGGTCGTGGTCGGCTCCGGGGCCGCGATCGCGGCCGGGCGCTACGTCACGGCCCTCTACGACGAGCACGTGCTGGCCAAGGCGGTGACATTTAACTCAGGAGCGCAATTGGGTTCTTGGGATCTGGATCAAGACATCCGTCTGAATCTCGCCGGAGCGGTCACGTTGCAGCCGGCTGCGACCACCACCGGGGTCATGCTCGCTCTGGCGGGCGTGGAGGGTAACGTGATTTCAGGCGCTGTGAACGCCACCACCGCCGGAACGGCGGTCAACCTCGTCAACGTCGGTACAGGGCGCCGGGGCCTGTTGGCGTTAAGCGGTACCATCGGACAGAACATCGGCTCCTTCACGGTCGATGGAGCGGGTTTGATGCTCTCGACCGTGCCGGTTTCGGCGGTGCTTAATGTGACGGGGGGCGGGTACCTCGGCGTGGCTCCGGCCGTCCTGAAGGGTTCAACGCCACCGGTGCAGGCGGTCGTCGACCGGGTCGGCGTCAATAAATCCACGTTCAACGGGACCTTCGGATTCGATAGTTTCCGGGATGAAACGACGCCGCAGGTTTTCGCGGAAAGCGTCAGCTTCGCGAATTTCGGTGCCAACCTGACGCTGGGTTCGATGACCGGTGCCATTCTCACGGGCGCGATCACGCCGCCGGGAACCGTCTATGCGTTCGGCAATGGCGGCGGTGTGCTGATACTCCGGGGAGGCGCCGCCCTTACTGACGCTTCCGGCGGCGGCTCGCGCTCGTTGAGCGTTGTTTCCTCCTCGACCATCCAGGACAACGCGCTGGCAGTGGTGCTGCAGGCCGCCAACTCGTTTTCAGGGGGCGTGCGGGTGGCCAATTCCCTGCTGCTGCTCGATGCCGCCGGAGCGCTTCCGCCGGGCAGCCGTCCCATGAGTCTGGAGGCGGGTGCCTACCTCGGCTTCACCGAGACGGCGGGTATGTCCGGCCCGGGCGGTTTCCGCTCCATGCTTTCGCCCTCGAATTTCTCGTCGCTGACCCTCGATCCGACCGCGGTGCTCGGCCTGGATTCCACGCAGTTCATCGCGGGAAAGATCGAGAATTCCGACAGCAGCCCGACGGTCGCGCGTTTCGTTTCCGACAAGTTGGATTTCTCCCAGTTGGGGCCGGTCGGAGTAGGCACTCTTACCAAGGCGACCTTGCTCGGATCCCTGGTGGGCCAGGGCTCCGGGGGTTCCAGGTCACTGCGTCTCCTGGGAGTCGAAGGGGGTGTGCTCGAAATCCGCTCACGGGTGAGCGATGTGAACGCCGCTTCGCTGACGGTGGGTGGGAACTCGCTGCTGCACGCCGACGGCAAGGTGGTGCTTGCCGCGCAGAACACTTACACCGGAGGAACCACGCTGGTTTCCGGCACCCTTGTGGCCGCGTCTTCCCAACGCGTCGTGCGCGGCGCGGTGGTCTCGGGGCCGTTGGGCCTGGGCTCCGTGACAGTTCCCACCGATGCCCTTGCGCCGGCACTTACCGCCGGCGGTTTTTCCACGGCGACACTGGGAAACAATTTTCTTCTCGGGTCCCGCCTCGCGCTGGGAGCTTTCGACGGATTCACGGTTTACAATCCCGCCTCGCTCACCCTCGCGGGAACGATCGGGAATCTGTCCGCAACCAACTCCGGGGGTCTTGATATTTACAGCGATGTGACGCTGCGCGGGTCCAACACGTTTAGCGGTGGGGTGAATCTCTACAATGGCGTGATTTACCTGGGTAGCAGCAGCAGCGGGACGGCCGGCGGCCCGTTGGGAACCGGCGCGCTCAAGGTTTTGCCGGTGGCCGGCAGCTACACCGTGGGGCTTGCCGCCTTGGGGCCGCAGACCTTGGCGAATCCGGTGGTGCTGGAGGTTTTCAGCCCGAACCGGTTTTCGGTGTTCGGCACGGGTTCCCTCACTTTGAGCGGTCCGGTTTCGCTCAACTCCCCCGTCGAGTTCTACGTCGGATCCCAGCCTCTCTACCTCACCGGCCAAATCTCCGGTGCCGGTTCGCTGGGCATGGACTACGGCAGCGTTGGCACGCTCGTGCTCAATCCGTCCGGGGGGGCGAACACCCTCACCGGGGGAGTATCAAATTACTCCGGGCGTATCGTCTTTGCGTCCGCGGCCGCCATCCCGGCGGGTTCAGTCCTGGCGCCTGGTTCCAACGGCTACACGGGCTACGCCACGGGGTATGTTGCCGGGGCGTCGTTCCAAAACAACTTCCTGGCGAAGTTCGACCGCGTGGACACCTCCGGTACCATCGGTCTGGACACGCTGATCAACGGGAAGCTTGCCCTCAGCCCGACCCAGGGCACGCCGAACCTCTTTTCCGATCAGATAGATCTCACCGGGTTCACCTCGGCGGTCAAAATAGGTTCCACCTCAACCGCCGTCTTGTCCGGCTCGATCACGCCTGCTTTCAACACCTACTCGTTCGGAGGTGGCGGTGGCTGGCTGGAGGTCAGTTCCGCCTTGGTGGATATTCCGCCGGGTGGAACGAACCTTTCCGTCGTTTCCCCATCGTCGTCCGGTTCCGCGCCGCTCACTTTGAGGCTCAACTCGGGCGCCAACACGTTTTCCGGCGGCGGCGAGGTGAGCAACTCGGCGCTGATCTTCGCTCCCGGTACGATGCCGGCGAACGGAACATTCTCGGTCAGGAACGGCGGGTACATCGGAGCGGAGAGCTCCACGGATTCCTTCCTGAGTCGCCTCGCCATCGGCTCCTCATCGGTGATGGTCGGCTTCGACACCGCGCCCGGCGGAACCGTGGCCCCGATCTTGGGAGCGGTCGACCTGGGTAAGCTGCAGGACTTCTCATCCCTCAACTCGCCGGTGGTGCTTCTTGGAACGAGCTCCCAGGCCGAATTGCGCGGCTCGATTCTGCTTCGCTCCAATGAGACCACGTATCGTTTCGGCGCGTACAAGGGGGGGCAACTCACGGTCGTATCTCCGTTGACCTCCGGTTCCGTCCAGATCGGTGACAGCTCTGGCGGCGCCTTCCAGGCCAATCCCATCAACCCGACGTCGATTTCCACCGTCACTTTGTCGGGAAACAATTCCTACACGGGTGGGACCAGCCTGCTCTCCGGATTGCTCCTGCTCGGAAACGCGAACGCCCTCGGCACGGCTGCCCTTACGATTTCCAAGCCATCGACCTTCACCGGTGGTTTACCCGTTGTGCCGATGCTGGGTTCGGCCTTGGACGGGCTGTCGGTCGCAAATCCGGTGACACTCTCGGGCGCCAACCTTTCCCTGACTGGAAGCAACTCCTTCACGCTGACGGGGACAGTTTCGGGCAACGCAGGGGTCTTCAAGGCGGGCTCGAGCACCGTTACCTTGACGGGCTCGAACTCCTTCAGCGGCGTTTCCATCGAGCAGGGGACGCTTGTGCTAGGTACCGCATCATCGGCCTCCTTGGGGACCGTGTCCTTCTCCGGCGCGAGCGGCGGCACGCTCCGTTTTCTGGATTCCTTCACGGTCGGCAACATCAGCGCCGACTCCTCCTCCGCGCGGATCGAGGTGGCGGCGGGAAAGACGCTCACCGTGAATCCGCTTTCGAGCGGTTCGGGCAGCTACTCGTATGAGCCGGTTTTTTCCGGCAGCTTCGCCCCGACCTCTGGGGGCGGAGCTTTTGAACTCGTGTTCTCCGGCACGGTCTCGACCGGCCACAGTATGCCGCAGCTTCGGTTGACGGGCCAGAGTTCGTACTCGGGCACGACCCGCGTCCGTGGCGGTATCGATTTGACCGTGGCCGACTCCGCCGCCTTCGGACAAAGCTCCGTCGCGCTCGAGGGTGGGCGCCTCGCGCTGGCCTCGGGAGTCGAACTCGCCAATCCGCTCACGCTCTCGTCCGGCACTCTCGCGGGTGAAGGCGGGATCAGCACATCGAGCGCGATCAGTGTTGGAGGCGGGGTGATTCTGCAGCCGGGCTTCGACTTGGCGGCGACGCTCACCTTTACCGCGGCTGGCTCCTACGCCGGCACGGTCCTGTCCCTCAACGGTGGAGGCGCCTACCGCTGGAAGATTGGCGACGCCACTTCCTCCAGCGGCGAATGGGATCGCGTCGGCGTTTCCGGTGCGGTGTCGATCGGGGCCACTGCCGCGGCACCCTTCACGGTGCAGATGGCACCGGTGGGATCCCTCGGTCTGCTGACGGGTGGCATCGCCGGTTTCGATCCCTCCCAAAACTACAACTGGCCGATCCTGACCGCTTCCTCGATCACCGGCTTCACGGCCGGGGCGTTCGTGGTCGACTCTTCGGCCTTCGCGACCCTTGCGCCGGACTACAAGTTCAGCGTCGGTCTCGACTCGCTCGGTAGTTCCTTGGTTTTGAACTACAATCCCGCCGCGGTGCCGGAGCCATCGACGTGGGTGATGTTGCTCAGCGGCGCTGCCGCGGGAGCGCTCTGGTTGCGGCGCCGCCGGGCCTGAGGGGAGCCGTTTCCGCGACGCTCAGTTCTTCCGCCTGCGGGTGGCGGGTGCGGCGGCGACCGCCGGCTCCGGCGGGACGGGAAGGTTGTCGCCCGGTTGATCCCACATTCGGAAGGGATCTTCGAAGCGCCGCATTTCGGCCAGCAACCGATCCTTCATTTCCCGCAGTTTGGAGGCATGGCGCGGATCCGCGGCCAGGTTGACCTGATGTGGTAGAGGCCGGTGGCCGGTGAGTGCGACGACCGCGGGGTCGTGATGTTGAATCACGAGCTCGTCGGGATTCTCGCGGAGGTTGAAGAGCTGGGTCTCGCGTACCCGACCGCCATGGACGTCATACTGAATGAGTTTCCAGTCCCCATGACGCACGGCGCGGATGCCCGGCCGCGTGCCGCCGCAGAAGACGCCGTACATCGTGTCTCGGATCGCCGGCTGCTTTCCCTCCAGCACGGTGCGGAAACTCAGCCCCTCACTGGTGGCGGGAGTGGGAATACCGGCGAGATCGCAAACCGTGGCGAGCAGATCGAGCAGGTAGAGGTTACCTTGGGCGCGCGTCCCCGGCGGAATCCCGGGTCCGCGGGCGATGAACGGCACCCGCCAGGAGTGCTCGTAAAGGATCTGCTTCCCTTGGATCCCGTGGCGTCCGATCGCGATGCCGTTGTCGGCGGTATAGAAGATGTAGGTGTTGTCCAGTTCCCCCATCGCCTCGAGCCGTCGCAGGACCCGGTCAATCTGGGTGTCGATGTTCTCAACGCAGGCGAACTGGCGGCCAAGTTCGTTGCGCATGGTGCGCTCGTCGCGTCTCTCCCAGACGCCGCTCGCCTGGGTTTCGTCGCGCTGACCTGGTTGGTTGCCCTGGTCGAATGGGTGGGCGGGCAGGTAGGCGATCGGCAGACGCGGTTGTTCGGGGTGCGCCGGCGGGGGCGAATCGCGGTCGGTGTGATTGGTTGCCCCGTACTTCGCGAGGTACTCGGGTTTGCCGTCGCGGGTGTCGTGGGGGTGGGAGAATCCGAAATGAATCAGGAATGGTCGTTCGTCTTTTTTGGCCTCCCGGTCCTTCAAGTAATCCAACACGCGTTCCGCGTGCCACGCACTGCCGGTCTCTTCGGTTCCGCCGCGTTTGTCCGCGTCGTACCTCACTTGGAAAAGCCGGTTGGCCGCCTGGTAACTGTTCCCGGGCTTGCACGTGCGCATCGTAGCGTAGCCGGCCCGGTTGAAGACCGCGGGGAGGGAGTGCTCTGCCAGGTCCGGCGGCACGAGTCGCGGATCTGCGTCGTTTGGGTTGTGACCGCGACCGCTCGCGTCGGGAGCGTGCCAGAGCGTGCGCCCGGTCATCATCATGGTGCGCGAGGGCGTGCAGACGCCGCCCACCCAGCCGCCCATGTAGTAGGCACCGTCGATGACCATCCCCTGCGCGGCGAGGCGATCGAGGGCGGGGGAGCGGAGTTCCGAGCGCGGATTGTAGAACTGGAAGTCGAACGGCGACTGGTCGTCGACGACGATGATCAGGAAGTTCGGCGCGCGTCGCGCGGGCTTCGAGTCGGCGGCCCGGAGTGCAAGCGGCGCTTCCGTGAACAGGAAGGCGGTGAGGAGAAGGATCGGGGTGATCGCGCGGGTTCCGGTGAGCATCGGGTAAAGGGGCCGAAGGGTTATCCGGCGGGCGGCCTGCTCTCCGCAAGCATGACGCACGCGCATCGGGCGTTCATCGCGATGCATTCAAGGGGTCAGGGCGTTGGGCGTTTTCGGTTCTCGAGCCCGGTCCCAAACATTCAACGCCCTGACCCCTTACGGTCGCGCTGGGCGGGTTGTGGCCACTCCACGCTTGGTTCCGCGCGGGGGCGTCCCCACCTTCGGTCATGATCCTGGTTTTACCCCCAAGCCGATTCTTGCTGATCGGATGCCTGCTGGTCGCGGGCGCATCCCGGGCAACGTCGTCCTCGCAGCTTCCCGGGTGGCAGCCCGACGGTTCGGTACTGCTGCCGAACCAGTGGTCCCTCAAGCCCGCCGGGCGTCAGGTTCCGATCGGTGATTTCCCGCTCAACCTCGCCCTGCATCGGGACGGGCGCCACGCCGCCGTGCTTCACTGCGGGTGGGGTCAACACGAGGTGCGTATCGTGGAGGTGAAAACCGGTCGCGCCGTATCCCAGGCCGCGCTCGACGAGGCGTTCTACGGTCTAGCCTGGAGCGGCGATGGGGCGACGCTCTTCGTCAGCGGCGCCGGTACCGAGGTCGTGCATGCGTTCACTTTCACCGACGGCTATCTTTCCGCGAGACGCGAGCTCCGGACGCGTCCCGTCAAGGAGCGCGGGGTGCCGGCGGGGATAGCGGTCTCGGGTGACGGGACTGCGCTGTTCGTCTGCGAGGTCTGGGGCCAGCGCGTTTCCCGCCTTGCGGTGGCGGGCGGCGCGCCGGTCTGGTCGCGCTCCCTTGGTCCGCGGCCGAGCACGCGCCGGATGTCGCATGAGGAGAACCGCGTGGAGACCGAGGCGAGCGCGGCGGCGCCTTTCCCCTACGCGTGCGTCCTCGATGAGGAGCGCGGCCGGCTCTATGTGAGCCTGTGGGCGCAGTCCGCGGTGCTCGTGCTCGACGCGTCGACCGGAAAGGAGATCGCGCGCTGGCCCGTGGGTCCGCACCCCAACGAGATGACCCTCTCGCGGGACGGCCGGTTGTTCGTGGCGGAGGCGAACCATAATTCGGTGAGCGTGATCGACGTCGCGGCGGGCCGCGTGCTCGAGCGCCTCTCCGCGTCGCTGTACCCCGACGCGCCGCCAGGCTCGATGCCCAATGCGCTCGCGCTTTCGCCCGACGGCGAGCTGCTCTTCGTCGCCAACGCGACGAACAACAACGTGGCGGTTTTCGACGTGGAGAAGCGTGGCCAGTCGCGTTCGCTCGGCTTCATTCCGGTGGGTTGGTTCCCCACGAGCGTGCGCGTTTCGTCCGACGGACGCACGCTGCTTGTCGCCAACGGCAAGGGTGCCGCTTCGGCGCCGAATCCGCGCGGCCCCTATCCGGGCTCGCCCGCGCCCCGCAACCTTGAGGAGTACATCGGCGGGCTTTTCAAGGGCACGCTCTCGATCATCGACTTGCCGGAGGAGAAGGACCGCGAGGCGCGATTCGGCGCGTGGGCGCGGACGGCCAAGGCTTGTTCCCCGTTGCCGGAATCTGGCCGGCCCCGGGGCGAGCGGCCGGCGGGAAGCCCGATCCCCGCCAAGGTGGGAGATCCTTCGCCGATCCGGAACGTGATCTACGTTGTGCGCGAGAACCGCACGTATGACCAGGTGCTCGGCGACCTGGAAAAGGGACGCGGCGATCCGCGGTTGTGTCTCTTTGGCGAGAAGATCACGCCCAACGCCCACGCGCTCGCCCGCGATTTCGTGCTTTTCGACAATCTTTATGCGGATGGCGAGGTCAGCGCCGACGGGCACGAATGGACCATGGGCGCTTACGCGACTGACTTTGTGGAAAAGTCCTGGCCGCTCAGCTATGGCCACAACGCCCTGCGAAAATACGACTATCCCTCGGAGGGCGCTTACCAGATCGCGACGCCGGCGGGCGGTTACCTGTGGGACCGCGCGGCCGCGGCAGGCGTGAGCTACCGCAGCTACGGCGAGTTCTGCTTCACTCCCACCAAGCCGGGGCCGGTGCAGTCGATCGCCTCACTGCCCTCGCTGGTGGGGCACATCGATGAACAGTACCGTGCGTGGGACATGGATTACCCCGACGTGAAACGGGCGGAACGTTTCATCTCCGAATTGCGCCGCTTCGAACGCGACGGCGGCATGCCGCGGCTCCAGGTGTTGCGGCTCGGCAACGACCACACGCAGGGGACCCGCGCGGGCAAGGTCACTCCCGCCGCGATGGTGGCCGAGAATGACCTCGCGCTCGGCCTGATCGTCGAGGCCGTGAGCCGCTCCCGGTTCTGGAACGATACCGCCATCTTCGTTCTCGAGGATGACACCCAGAACGGCGCCGACCATATCGACGCGCACCGCATGCCTGGGTTCGTGCTCGGGGCGTGGGTGAAGCGCGGGGTGGTCGATTCCACGATGTATTCCACGAGCAGCATGCTGCGGACGATCGAACTCATCCTCGGACTGCAGCCGATGTCGCAGTACGATGCGGCCGCCATGCCGATGTGGAATGCCTTTTCGGACCGGCCAGATCCGGCCCCCTACATTGCGCGGCCCGCGCAGATCGACCTCAACGCAAGGAACGCGGCGCTCGCCTGGGGCCGGGCGGAGTCGGAGCGCATGGACTTCTCCGCGCCGGACCGGGCCGATGACATCCGGCTGAACGAGATCGTGTGGCGCAGCGTGCGGGGGGCCGACTCGCCCATGCCGGCCCCGATCCGAGCGGCCTTTTTCAAGGCCCATCGCGACGACGAATGATCACCGCGTCTGCTTCCTCATGCGGTGGCGGCAGTCTCCAGCCCCAACCCTTCCTGTCACCTCGACCATGAGCCCACTTCGCCAAATATGGTCCTGCTCCGTTGTCATATTTGCCGCGGTGGCCTCTAGCCCGGCCGGTTTGCTTGCCGCCACCTCGCCCGATCGTCCGAACATCCTGGTGATACTGGCCGACGACCTTGGTTACGGGGACGTGCACGCATACAACCCCGAGCGGGGAAAGATTCCGACGCCCAACCTCGACCGCTTGGCGCGCGAGGGCATGCGGTTCACGGACGGTCACGCCTCATCGGCCGCGTGCTCGCCCTCGCGCTACACCCTGCTCACGGGCCGGTATCACTGGCGCACGCGGTTGCAGACCGGCATCGTTGACCTGTGGGAGGAGCCTTTGATCGCGCCGGGCCGCCTCACGGTGGCGGGTCTCGCCCGCCAGAAGGGCTACCGCACCGCGGCCTTTGGCAAGTGGCACCTTGGTTGGGACTGGCCGATCAAGCCTGAGCATAAGCCGTTGATGCGCGGTTTGGGTGGCCGGAGCGGCCGGTCCAAGGACAAGCTTGTGACCACGCCAACGGACGCGCACCGCGCCGCCTGGAAAGAAGTCTTCTCGCAGCGGATCGCGGGCGGCCCGGTCACGCGCGGCTTCGAGCACTACTTCGGCACCGATGTGCCCAATTGGCCTCCGTACGCCTTCATTGAGGATGAGCATACGCTTGGTGTGCCGACCTCGCTGTTGCCGGCGACCATGATGGATGGATTTCAGGCTAGCTTCCAGGGGCCCGCGCTGCCCGGGTGGCGCTTCGAGGATGTTCTCGGGACGCTGGTGGACCGCGCGTCCGCGTACATCCGCGAACGGGCTTCGCGCACGGAGCCGTTCCTCGTGTACTTGCCGCTCACGACGCCGCACACGCCGATCTCCCCCAGCGAAAAGTGGCGCGGTCGCAGCGGGCTCAATGATTACGCCGACCTCGTGATGGAGACCGACGACGCGGTCGGACGCGTGCTCGGCGCCCTGGACGCGGCGGGCGTGGCGCGGAACACCTTCGTCTTCCTTTCGAGCGACAACGGCTACGAGACCGCGATCGGCATCAAGCCGCTCGAGGGCCTGGGGCATTTCCCGAGCGGGCCGCTGCGCGGCTACAAGCGCGACGTCTGGGAGGGCGGCCATCGGGTGCCGTACATCGTTCGCTATCCAGGCACAGTGCAGCCCGGATCGGTTTCGGATGCCTTGGTGCATCAGGCTGATTTGTTCGCGACCGTCGCTGAACTTCTGGGAGTTGCGGTGCCGGTGGACGCCGGGGAGGACAGCGTAAGCCTGCTGCCCGTTTTGCGCGGAGCGGCGACCACCGTGCGCCGGCACGGGATCAGCTGCGGCGTCAACGGCACGCAGGCGTTGCGCGACGGCCCTTGGAAGCTCGTCTGCCTCCCGAAGCCCCAGCTCTACCACCTCGGCGACGACCTTGGAGAGAAGGTCGACCTCGCGGCAAAATATCCAGATCGCGTCCGCGACATGCTCGCTCTGCGTGAGCTCTTCATCACCGAAGGCCGCACGACGAACGGCCCGGCGCAGCGCAATGACGTCCCGGTGCGCCGCTGACCGCGGGATGGGTTTGGTGAAGATCCGTAGATCCTAGATTTCACCAGTCCCGCCACCGCGGGACTTGGCGGAGGCTGGCGGAGGAGGAGGGATTCGAACCCCCGGTGAGCTGACGCCCACGTCTGATTTCAAGTCAGGTGCCTTAAACCACTCAGCCACTCCTCCGTGGCGCTCACGGCGCCGACCGTGTCGGGCGCGGCCTGGACGTCAACCGTGGAACCGTGCGCGTCGAGCCGGTTCAAGCGATGATGTCGTTCACGACATGTCCGTGCACGTCGGTGAGGCGGAAGTCTCGGCCTTGGAAGCGGTACGTTAGCTGCGTGTGTTCCAGTCCGAGCAGGTGGAGGAGAGTGGCGTTGAGATCATGGACGTGGACGGGGTCGCGGACGACGTTGAAGCCGAGTTCGTCGGTTTCGCCGTGGACATGGCCCTTCTTCAGGCCGCCGCCCGCTAGCCACATCGTGAAGCAGCGGTTGTGATGATCGCGGCCGTCGTTCCCGCCTTGGACCATCGGGGTGCGCCCGAATTCGCCGCCCCAGACGACCAGGGTGTCGTCGAGCAGGCCGCGCTGCTTCAAGTCCTTCACCAGCGCCGCGCTGGCGCGATCGGTGTCCTCGCAGTTCTTCTTGATGGCCTTGGTAAGGTCTCCGTGTTGGTCCCAGGCTTCGTGGAAAAGCTGGACGAAGCGAACCCCGCGCTCGATCAGGCGCCGGGCGAGCAGGCAGTTGCGCGCGTAGTTGGACTGTTTGACGTCGGTGATGCCGTAGGCCTCTAGCACGTGCGCGGGCTCGGAGGAGAGATCCATGAGCTCGGGGGCGGAGGTCTGGAGCTGGTAGGCCATCTCGTAGCTCTGGATGCGCGCGGCGACCTCGGGGTCGCCGGTATCGACGCGGGCGAGCTCGTTGAGTTCGTTCAGGGTGTCGAGCGACGCTCGCTGGGCGCGGGCGTCGAAGCCGGCCGGATTGGAGAGGTAGAGGACGGGGTCGCCGGTCCCGCGGAAAGGGATTCCGCCGTAGACCGTCGGCAGGAAGCCGCAGCCGTAGTTGCTGGCGCCGCCACTGGTCCCCTTGGCGCTGGTAAGCACGACATAGCCGGGCAGCTTCTCGCTTTCCGAGCCCAGTCCATACAGCGTCCAAGAGCCGAAGCTGGGCCGGCCGAACTGCTGCGAGCCGGTGTTCATCATGATCTGCCCGGGGGCGTGATTCACGGCCTCGGTCTGCATGCTGCGGATGACACAAAGATCGTCCGCGATGCTGGCGATGTTGGGGATGAGTTCGGAGAACGGTATTCCGGACTGGCCGTGGGGGGCGAAGTTATACTTCGGGCCCAGCAGGGCGGAGTTGGGATTGATGAACGCGGCCCGGTAATCCTTCAGCAGTTCAGCGGGAGGCAACTGGCCATCCCGTTTCTGCAGTTCCGGTTTGTGGTCGAAGAGCTCGAGGTGGCTGGGAGCGCCGGCCATGAACATGTAGATCACCCGCTTGGCCTTCGGCTTGAAATGCGGCGCTCGGACGGCGAGCGGATTCGCGGGAGCCTTGGCCTGCGCGTCGCGCGCGAGGAGGGAGCTGAGGGCCAGACCGGCCATGCCCACCCCGCAGTCCTGCAGAAACCAGCGGCGGGAGAGGAGCCGGGCGCGCGCGGCGCGGAGTTCGGCGGAGGGAATCATGGATTCAGGATTTCGTCAGGGTTTCGTCGAGATTCAGCAGCACTCGCGCGACGATGGCCCAGGCGGCCAGATCCGCGGGGGTCGCGTCGGACGGAAGGTCGGAAATTTTGGTCAGGGAGGAGAAGGCGATTTCGTTGGCCTGAAGCTCGCCGGAACGTATCCGGGCGCGCTTGTCGTCCAACAGTCGCCGGAGCGCGGCGATCTCGGCCGGGCGCGCGCCGCGCGAGGTACAGAGCCGGTAGGCGTAGTCGGCCCGACTCTCGTCAGTCGATCCGCCCTCGCGCCAGATGCGAAGGGCGAGGGCTTGGGCGGCCTCGACGAACACAGGCTCGTTGAGGCTGGTGAGGGCGGCGAGTGGGGTGTTGGATCTCGGACGACGGGCACAGGCGAAGTCGCCGTTAGGGGCGTCGAAGGCGCTGAGCATCGGGTCCGGCATCGACCGTTTACGGAAGAGATAGAGACTGCGGCGGTAGCGCTCGGCGTCCTGCGGCGGATTCCAGTACGTGGGACGGACGTAATTGTAGGCCAGGACGTTCTCGGGCACAGGCGGGAAAATGCTCGGCCCGCCCACCTTCGGATGCAGTAGACCGGCGATGGACAGCGCGGTGTCCCGCACCACCTCCGCCTCGCCCCGGAACCGCGGGCCACGGGCCAGCAGGCGGTTGGCGGGATCCCGCTCCAGCAGCGCCGGCGCGCCCGCGGAAGTTTGCTGGTAAGTGCGGCTGGAGATGATCGTTCTGAGCAGGTGTTTGTGGCTCCAGCAGTTCGCCATGAAATCGACCGCGAGCCAGTCGAGCAACTGGTGATGCTCGGGCACCGGGGTCCGCGTGCCGAAGTCCTCCGGCGTTTCAACGAGGCCGGTCCCGAATACCGCCTGCCACACCCGGTTCACCGCGACCCGGGCTGCGAGCGGAGATTGCGGTGAGACGAGCCAGCGGGCGAATTGGAGGCGGTCCTTGGGCGCGCCCTCGGGCCATGGATTGAGCGCGGCGGGCACGTGGGGCGGCACCTCGTGCCTGGGCTTGTCCCATGAGCCGCGGTCCAACAGGCGCGTGGGTCTGGTTTGCACGCGGTCGCGTTCGGCGAGATGGAGCACGGACGTGGCTGCGCCCGGATACTTTTTCCAGAGAACTTCAGCCTCGGCATTGAACTTCTTCGCTTCGGAGAAATTCGCCCGCCACGCGCGGAAGATCGTGGTTCGTTGTTCCTCGGTGCGCTGATCCGCGGGGGTGGAAAGGGCGAGCACGGCGCCGTAGTCGACCGGTTCCGCCTTCGGGGCGGACGCGTTCGTGAGGGATATGCGGCAGCACCCCAGGGCGGTGTTGTGGCGTCCGTTGTCGTCGCCGCTGTGGTGCATCCGCAGCAGTACCTTGAGCTTGGTGCCCGCCGGGAGATTCAGCGGCTCGACGAACTGGACTACGGCCACGGAAGGGGAGTTCCGGCGTCCTGGCCCCCGGTCGGCGCGCCAAGCGGTGTCGTTGGAGCCGTCGATCATGAAGTCGGCGGGGCCCACGATGCGCTTACGCTCCTTGTCGAAACCGGCTTTCCACTCCTCCTCGAGGCCGCGCACGGCCTCCGCAAAGTCCGCGGTGGCGTGGCGGAGCGCGACCTTCTCCCATTTGTCGCTGTCCGGAGCCTGGGTGCTTACCTCCAGTTCGCTCAGTGCCCACGTGCCGTACTTACTGCGTCCGGGACCGCCGAACTCGAGATCACCATGGGTAAGAGCCTCTAGTTGTAGGCCGGTGACGCCGTTCAGTTCGGGCTTCGCGAGCACAAAGATGTCCCCGCGGGTGGTCGGGTGGCCGAGGGTGAGGATGGACTTGTCTGGCAGTTGCACCGGGTGATTGAGCCCGCTGGTGCTGGCCAACTCATAGGGCTCGAGCGGGGTCCACTTGATCCGGCGATCGACGATCCCGGCCTCCCAGGCAGAAAGCTGTTCGCGCCACTCGGTAAGCGCCTTCTTGGAACGTTCATCGACCCCCCGCAGGTCGGAATGCAGGCGGTCGAGTTCCTGGCGCTGCTCGGGGGTGCGCACCCATGACTGGGCTTCGTAGGTGTTGTTCAGAAAGCCGTAGAGTCCGAAGTACTCGTCGTGCGTGATGGGGTCGAACTTGTGGGTGTGGCACTGCGCGCACTGCAGGCTGAGGCCCATGACGGCTTTCCCCACGCAATCCATCCGGTCGAACATACCCTCGATGCGGAACTGCTCCGGGATGATCGCGCCTTCCTCGTTGACCATGCCGTTGCGGAGGAAGCCCGTCGCGATGATCTGGTCCTGCGTGGCGCCGGGGATCAGGTCGCCGGCGAGTTGGTCGATGATGAACTGGTCGTAGGGTTGATCGCGGTTGAAGGCGTTGATGACCCAGTCGCGCCACGCCCATTGTTCGCGGGGCAGGTCCTTCTCGAAACCGTTGCTGTCGGCGTAGCGGGCGACGTCGAGCCACACCCGCGCCCAACGCTCGCCGAACCGCGGGTCTGACATCAAACGCCTGGACAAGGACTCCACCGCCGCGGGCAGGCCGGACGCCGCGGCGCCGGCGACGAACTCGGCGACCTCCTTCGGCGAAGGGGGCAGCCCGATCAGGTCGAGATGGATGCGGCGACAAAGAACCGCGGGATCCGCGGGCGCGGAGGGCGAGAGGTTGGCGGCACGCAGCCCGGCCGCGACGAAGGCATCAATCGCGTTGGGAGCGGCAGTGGGGTTCGCCGCGGTGGAAGCGGGGAGGGGAGACTTGGCGGGCGGAACGAAAGCCCAATGCTGCGCGTAGGGCGCGCCCTCCTGCACCCAGCGCTTCAAGGTCTCCTTTTGCGCGGCGGTCAGCTTCTTGTTCTCCTTCGGCGGAGGCATGACCTCCTCGCTGTCGGCGGAGAAAATCCGCGCGATGATCTCGCTTGCCTCCGGTTTGCCCGGGACGATGCCCGGAAGGTCGGAGCGTCCGCCCTTCAACGCCGGATCACGCAGGTCGATTCGGTAGCCAGCCTTTCGATCCTTGTCGTCCGGGCCGTGGCAGTGGAAGCAATGCTCGGCGATAATCGGCTGCACCTCGCGGGTGAAGTCGACCGTGGCCTTGGCGTGTACTCCGAGCAGGAGCGCGAGGACGACTCCGGCGGTGATGGCGGGGTGGGATGGCGGTCGCGGGGGAACAGTCATGCCTATGCGGCGGAACGTGGGTTTATCCCTTTGCTTGGCAAGTGGAAGCGGACCGCGGTTGCTGGCATCGGGCGCCCTCTCCTCGTGGCACCGGAGAAAAAGACGGGCAGACTTCCAGCATATGGGAAACACGCCGCTCCCTCGGCCGCGCGGCGCGCGGCAAGAAAGCGAGGGCGCGCTCCGTGCCCTTGACTAAAGCTGGATAGGCAACCCCACCTCGATGATCTGCATCGGTGGGAGGTGGTAGTAGTCGCGCGCCTGGCGCGCGTTACGACTGAGGAACCCGTAGAGGTGTTTCTGCCACTCCCACATGCGGGAATCGCCGCCGGTGATGACCATTTCGCGGTTGAAGTAGTAGGTCGCCTCCGAGGCCCGCAGGGGCACGCCGCGCTCACGGATTTCCTCGATCAGGGCGGTGACGTTGGGCGACTCCATGTATCCGTAGCGCGCGACCGCCCTCCAGATGCCCTCGCCGATCTCGCGCACCTCCAGCCGGGCGGCGGCCGAGACGTAAGGAACCTCCTCCGTGAGAATGCTCAGCATCACCACCGTCTCATGCAGGACCTTGTTGGCCTTCACGTGATGCAGCAGCACCAGCGGCGTGCCGGACGGATTGCCGGCCATGAAGACGCCGGTGCCGCGCACCCGCGTGATGTGGCGGCTGGAGGCTATCCGGCAGAGCTCTTCCTCCGTGATCTCGTTGGCGTACACGCGCCGGAAAATCTCCGATTTGCCGAGCTTCCACGTCGCCATCACCGCCAAGACCCCGCCCGCGATGACGAGCGGTAGCCAGCCGCCGTCGCCGAACTTGTGCAGGTTGGACAGGAAAAACACCGCGTCCAAAAGGAGAAAAGCGGCGCACAGCGGCAGCGCGCGCCAGAGTGACCATGACCAGGCGCGACGCATGACGAAGTAGAGGGCCAAGGTGGTCACAATCATCGTGCCCGTCACCGCGATGCCGTAGGCTGCGGCGAGCGCCGAGCTCGACTTGAACCCGAGCACCGTGGCGATGGATCCAAGGGCGAGCGTAACATTCACGAGGGGCAGGAAAATCTGCCCTCGCTGGTCCGGGTTGGTGTGCCGCACCATCAGACGGGGAAAGTACCCCAGCTGGATTGCCTGCCGCATCAGGGAGAAGGCGCCAGAGATCAGCGCCTGGCTCGCGATCACGGCCGCCAGCATCGAGAGGACGAGGAGTCCGTAGCGCACCGGACCCTCGGGAGCGATGGCGAGAAAGGGGTTGGTCGCGGAGCCGCGGCCGGAAAGGAAAAACGCCCCCTGTCCGAAATAGTTCAGCACCAGCCCGGGGAGCACGACCGCGTACCAGGCGAGGGTGATCGCCCTGCGCCCGAAGTGGCCCATGTCCGCGTACAATGCCTCGACACCGGTGAACGCCAGAACCACCGAACCGAGCAGTACCGAAGCCTCCGCCGGATGCCCCGCGATCAGCCCGAGTCCTACCCGCGGATCCAGGGCCTGCAGGACCGTCGGGTTCTCCAGCACTCGCCACAGGCCCAGGATTCCCAGCACGAGGAACCAGAGCAGCATCACCGGACCGAAATACCAACCGATGACCTTGGTCCCGCGGCTCTGGAACGCGAACAGTCCGCCAAGGATCACACACGCGGCCGGCACCACGATCGCGTCCGCGCCCGACCACACTTCCTTCACGCCCTCTACCGCACTGAGCACGGTGATCGCCGGGGTGATCACGGCCTCCCCGCAGAGCATCGCCGCGCCCGCCAGGACCACCAGCGTGCCGGTGTTGAGGCCGATCCTCGTCGCGGGCTCCAGGCGTCCCAATGACAGCAGCGCGAAAATGCCACCCTCGCCGCGGTTGTCGGCGCGCAGCACGAAGACCGTGTACTTGACGCTGACCACCAGGATCAGGGACCAAAAAACGAGGGACAGGACCCCGAGCACCGCGGTCTTGTGTTCCGCCGGGGGCAATGCGTGGAGGCACTCCCGGAGGGTATACAGGGGACTGGTGCCGATGTCCCCGAACACGACGCCCAATGCTCCCAGCCCTAGGGCTAGTTGGACGGCGGTGCCGCGGGGCGATTGCCCGGAACTACTCATGGATGGGCGGGGAGTGTCGTGGAAACGCCCGGCGGTCCAAGCAGTTTCCCCGTCCGGCCAGAAATCAGCTTGCTTTTGCCGGAGCTGGATCCGCCGGCGCGCGTGACAAGCGGGTAGGGAATCCCCACGCTCCGCCGCCATGACTCCCGATTGGAAAGTCGCCAAGACCTACACGGACATCCTCTACCACAAGGCCGGTGGCATCGCCAAGGTGACGATCAACCGGCCGGAGAAGCGCAACGCGTTCCGGCCCCAGACGGTGACGGAGATGATCGATGCGTTCCTGGACGCCCGGGAGGATCCGGCGATCGGCGTCGTGTTGCTCACCGGGGCGGGACCGCACTCCGACGGTAAATACGCCTTCTGCGCCGGGGGTGACCAGAGCGTGCGCGGGCATGCCGGCTACATCGACGCCGGCGGCATGCCGCGGCTCAACGTCCTTGAACTGCAGAAGCTCATACGCTCCATGCCCAAGGTGGTTATCGCGCTCGTGGCCGGTTACGCGATCGGCGGCGGTCACGTGCTACACGTGGTGTGCGACCTCACCATTTCCGCCGACAACGGCATCTTCGGCCAGGTGGGTCCGCGGATGGGCAGCTTCGATGGCGGTTTCGGCTCCAGCTACCTTGCGCGGGTGGTCGGCCAGAAGCGCGCGCGGGAAATCTGGTTCCTGTGCCGCCAGTACGACGCTTCCGAAGCCCTGCGCATGGGACTGGTGAACGCGGTGGTGCCGGTTGCGGAGCTCGAGAACGAGGGCGTGAAGTGGGCGCGTGATATCCTCGGCAAGAGCCCGCTTGCGATCCGGATGCTCAAGAGCGCGTTCAACGCCGAGCTCGACGGACAGGCCGGCATCCAGGAACTCGCCGGCAACGCCACCATGCTGTACTACATGACGGAGGAAGCGAAGGAGTTCATGACCGCGCAGCGGGAGAAACGGCGGCCGGACGCCACGCGGTTTCCTTGGTTGCCCTGAAAGCCCGTCCTTTTCGATCCATGGTCCGAGCCCATCCCTGCCCTCGGTCGCGACGCGGACTTATCCTCGCCGCCACCATCACCGCCGCCGCGACCGTCTTTGGCGCCGCTCCCGCCAAGTCACCCGCCCATGCGCCCTCCTACCGCTCGTCGGATCTGCCCCGCGGGGCGGATTATTTCGAGCTGCGCGACGGCCTGGCCAATGCGTTTGACGCGTTCACGCGCGCAAAGGCGGGGCGCGTGGCGTTCCTCGGCGGCTCCATCACGGCGATGTCTGGTTGGCGCGAGCGCGTGATGGCTGATCTCCAGCGGCGGTTCCCGGAAACCCGCTTCGACTTCATCGGCGCCGGCATCGGCTCGCTCGGCTCCGTGCCGCACGCCTTCCGGCTGGATCGCGATGTGCTTGCGCGCGGACCGGTGGACCTGCTGTTCGTTGAGGCGGCCGTCAACGACGCCTCCAACATGCCCGATCGGCACGACCTGATGCTGCGGGGCATGGAGGGCTTGGTGCGGCGTGCGCGGCTGGCAAATTCGCGCACCGACATCGTTCATCTCCACTTCGTCATGCCGGAGCACATGACGGACTACCTCGCGGGCCGCGTGCCCGAGGTGGTGCGCCAGCACGAGCGGGTCGCCGCCGCCTACGGCAATCCCTCGATCGATCTCGCCCGGGAGGTGACGGAGCGCATCGCGGCCGGACAATTCACCTGGGAGGGTGATTTCCGGAATCTGCATCCCTCGCCGTTCGGACACGCCGTCTATGGCGACAGCATCGGGCGGATGCTCGACGCGGCTTTCAGAGCGGCGGGCAAACCCCGGGCGCATGCCGTCCCTGACGTACCTCTGGACGCGGGTAGTTACTTCAACGCGCGGATGATCGCGCCCTCGTCGGCGCGGAACATTCGCGGTTTCAGATTGGAGCCGGCGTGGCGTCCCGCCGGCGCCTCCAAAGGGGTGCGGGCGGGGTTTGTCGATGTCCCCGCGTTGGTCGCGGAGGAGCCGGGCGCCGAGTTCGAATTCGAGCTGCAGGGCAGGGGAGCGGGGTTGTTCATCACCGCCGGACCTGACGCCGGCGTGCTGGAATGGAGCGTGGACGGAGGGCCCTTCCGGCCGTTCGACACGTTCACGCGCTGGAGCAAAAATCTTCATCTGCCGTGGGTCGTGATGCTGGACGACGGACTTCCCGCCGGCCGGCACGTGTTTCGCGTCCGAATCGCCGCGGGGCGCCATGCCGAAAGCGCCGGGACAGCGCTGCGGGTGCAGCATCTGCTTTTGAACTGAAGCCGCGCGATGCGCGTCGCGCGCCAGCTTTCCCGTTGACCCGCCGTCCGGCGGACGGGTTCATGGAGACATGGTTCCCAGCGTGCTGATCGTCGACGACGAGAAACACACCCGCGAAGGGCTCCAGCAGGCGCTTGCGGAGAGCTACGACGTCTCGGTGGCGGCGAGCGCCGACGAGGCTTTCAACCTGCTCGACGCCCAGTCTTTCGACATCGTGCTCACGGACCTGAGGATGCCGGGAAAGTCCGGCTTGAAGGTGATCGATAAGGCGCTGGCCCTGCCGAACCGGCCTGCCGTCCTGATGATGACCGCCTACGGCAACATCGAGACGGCGGTCGAGGCGATGAAGCGCGGCGCGGTGGATTTTCTCACCAAGCCCGTGAACATCGAGCGCCTCGAGGTGCTGATGCAGCGGGCGCTGAAGACGCGCACGCTCGAGGTCGAGGTCCAGCAGTTGCACGAGCGTCTGGATGAAAAGTTCAAGCTCGATGGAATCATCGGCGGCTCGGCGCCGCTGAAGGCGGTCCTGGATAAGATGCGTTTGGTGGCGGCTTCGCGCGCGACGATCCTGATCGAGGGAGAGTCGGGCACGGGTAAGGAGCTGATCGCGCAGGCCGTGCATCAATCCAGCCCACGTTCCCGCGGCCCGTTCGTCGCGGTGCACTGCGCGGCGCTTTCGGAGAATCTGCTGGAAAGCGAGCTCTTCGGGCATGAGCGCGGGGCCTTCACGGGCGCGATCGAGCGGAGACTGGGACGTTTCGAGTCGGCCGACGGAGGCACGCTGTTTCTCGATGAGATCGGGGAGATTTCCCAGTCCACCCAGGTTAAGCTACTTCGCTTCCTGGAGACGAAATCCATCGAGCGCGTCGGCGGGACGCGTCCCATCGAGCTTGATGTGCGACTCGTCGCCGCGACCAACCGCGATCTCGAGCACGAGGTGCGGACGGGAAAGTTCCGGGAGGACCTCTTTTTCCGGCTCAATGTGGTGCGGTTGCGGATGCCGCCGCTCCGCGAAAGGTCCGATGACATCCCCCTGCTGCTCACGCATTTCATCCGGGTTTTCTCGCAGGAGAACAGCGTCCCCCCGCTCGCGGTCGAGCCCGGCGCGCTGCGGACGCTGCAGGGCTACGGGTGGCCCGGAAACATCCGCGAGCTGCGCAACTTCTGCGAGAACGCGGTGGTGCTGCGTCGCGGAGGGACCCTGACCGAGTACGACCTCGAGCCCAGGTTCCGGGGGGAAACGCCTCCGGCCTTGCCCTCGCCGGGCGCTTCCGCGGGCTTCCTGGCGGTTGGAAACTCCCTCTCCGTGGAGGAGAACGAGAAGCGGCTGCTGCGTGAGGCCCTGCTTAAGGCTCGCGGCAACCGCACCAAGGCCGCGGAATTGATGGGGGTGAGTCGTCGCACCCTGCACCGGAAGATCGCGCAGTGGCCGGAACTCGACGTGGTTGACCGGTGAGCCGCCCCGGTTTTCGACCCGCGGCCCGCCGGTCCGTTTCCGCATGAGCCGGCCGCGTACCGCGCAGGAGTTGATCCACTGGCTTGACGCCGGGACCGGGGCCCGCTGGCTGCGCCAGGCGGCGTTCCTCGCTCTCGCACTGGTGTTGTCGCTGCGGGTCGGCTGGACGCAGTTTCGCGGCCCGCAGACGGAGGCGACTCTGATCCAGGCTGAGACCGGCAAACGGATCGCGGCGGGTGCCGGTTTCTCGACCGGGGTTAATTTTCCGCAGACCGCGGCGGTGCGGAAGGCGCGCGGCGCGGGCTTCGACCCCATGATCGCTTACCCCGAGTTGCACCACGCTCCGCTCTACCCGCTGGTGCTGGGCGCCGCGTTCGCGCTGGTGCCGGCAACGACCCGAGATCGATGGTTCGCTACCCCGCCGGCCCCGCCAGAAGGCTTTGCGCCCGATTACTTCCTCCTGGCGCTGAACATCGTGCTCCTCTGGCTCGTTCTCTGGCGGTCGGCGAGGCTGGCGGGACGCCTTTTTGGCGATCGGGCCCCTCTGCTGACCGCGCTCGGTGTTCTTGTCTCGTTTCCTGTCTGGCAGGCAACCGTCGCGGTGAACGGACAGCCGCTCCTCATGCTGCTGGCGGTTTTGTTCTTCGAGGTGTGGCTGTGGTTGCACCGACGTGGAGCGGAGGATGGCGCAGGCGCCCGCCTGTTCGGTCCGGCCTTTTGCCTCGGCGGCGTCGGCGGCCTGTTGTTCCTTGCGGAATACCCGGCGGGAGCGCTCGGGTTGTACGCGTTGGTGGCGGCGCCGTGGCTGGCCGCGCGCGGGTTCCGGGTGAAGGTTTTCGTCGGGGTCGCCGCGGGCCTGATCGTGACGGCGGGGCCTTGGATGGCGCGCAACATCGCGCTCACCGGGCATCCCGTCGCGTTGGCGGGCCATGACCTCGCCCTGAAGGCGGGGGATCCCAGTGCCGAGCCGGCGACGCTGCGCGGCACGCTTTCGACGGAGGCACCGCGGGTCGACCTGCGCAAGCTGGGCAACAAGTTGCTCGCCTCGGTGCAGGAGAGTCTGCGTTCCCGACTCTGGTCGGGAGGTGCGATGTGGTTTTCCGCGTTTCTCGTGGCCGGCTGGCTCTACGCCTTCCGTAGCTCCGAGGCGAACCGTCTGCGGTGGCTCTTCACCGGGGCGCTGGGGCTGGTCCTTGTGATTCAGGCGGGCGGCAACTCCGGGGAGCTCGAGCGACCCGCGGCGACATGGCTCGCGCCGCTCGTCGTGGTCTTTGGCGCGGGATTTTTCGGGGTGCTGCTCTCCAGCAGCGAGTTCGTGTCGGGCTGGCCGCGCGCCGCGATGGCGGTGCTGCTCGGGCTGCAGGCGCTGCCGCTGGCGCACAGCACTCTCGAGCCGCGGCGCCTGCACTTCCAGTACCCGCCCTACTTCCCCGCGCTCTTCCAAGGTATGAGGCAGGAGTTGGAGAAACGGGGCGCCTTGCCCGCGTTCGGCGTCATGGCCGACACACCCGCCGGCGTGGCGTGGTACGGCGGGGTGCGCGCCTGGGCGCAGCCGCCGCGGCTGAAGGATTTTTACGCGATCACGCTCGAGCAGCCGATCGGGCAATTGCTGCTTTCCCCGCGCACGCTCGACCGCCCCTTCCTCAGTGATCTCAACGCGCGTCCCGTGGCGGGGCCCGGTTTCCTGGGTTCATCGGCCAACCGCTTCGGCGAGTGGGGCGAGATTTACGGGGGATTGCTCACCGGTACCCTGCCGCGCGGCTTCCCGTTGAGCTCGACGCAAAAACTCGCGGACAATCTCTACGTGCTACTGAACCCGTCTTTGCCGCCGTCGAGGTGAAAGTAATTGATCCGGTTGTCGCGCGGATCCTAGGTTCGTCGCGCCTGAACATGTCGTCCTTCCGCCGCGGTCTCGTCCTCGCCCTGCTGATCGCAGTCGGTCCCGTCCGCGCGGCTTACGCGCCGGTCGCCGAGGCCGAGGAAGGGAAGGATCTCGTCGTCAAGGTGCGGGCTTCAGCCGGGCACGATAGTAATCTCTTTGGCGCGGCCGACGGTGCGATCGCGACCGCGGTCTACACGCTGGCACCCGGGTTCACGTGGAACCGTTCAGTCACGGATCAGACTTTCGTCTCGGCCGCCTACGGTCTGACCCTTGACCGGTTCGACCGTCGGCCGGGAGACAAGTTGCTCGACAGCCATGACGCCACCCTGCGGCTCGCCCACGCCTTCTCCAAGAATGCGGTCATCGACCTGAACAACGCGTTCATGATCGCCCGCAACCCCGAGTCGCTGCTGGCGGGGGTCAAGGTGAACGCCGATCAGTCGTTCCTGCGGAACCAGTTCGACGGTCGATTCACAATGCCGCTGGCGCCCAAGGTTACCGGCACCGCGAAAGCGCGTACGGCGCTTTACGAGTATCGCGACCGCGACCTCGGCCGCGCGCTGGACCGCATGGAAAACCTGCTGGGCCTGTCGGCGGACTACGCCGTGCTCCCCGAGTTGAAGGCCGTCGCCGAGTTCCGGCATCAGGACATCTGGTATGCCAAGCTGGGGGAGGCTAAGAACAAGCGTTCGGACTACGCCATGCTGGGCGCGGATCACGAGGTGGCCCGCAAGCTCACGATCAGCGGCCGCGCCGGCTTCGAGTGGCGCTCCCGCCGCGGCGAGGAAAGCGCCACCGCGCCCTACGCGGAATTCTCCGGCCGTTACGCCTACGCGCCGCGTTCGTTCCTGCTCGGCGGGCTGGGGTATTCCCTGGAGGAGACGTCGGATACCGCCCGCTTCAACGATTCCCGCGCATTGCGCGCATTTGTCACCGTCCAGCACGCGCTCACCGCGCTCATCGCGGCTTCCGGCTCCCTGAGTCTCGAGCCTTCGACGCTGCAAGGGCGCCGGGGGCAGGCCAATGTCGACGAGACGACGGTGCGCGGCGGCCTCACCGTCACCTATCTTCCGCGGCCGGGTTGGCTCATCTCCGCCAGCCTGGATCTCGACCGCGCTGATTCCGACGATCCGGTCCGCGGCCTGCGCCGCACGCGGGTTTCCCTGGGCGCGACGCGCTCCTTCTGAGCCGCTTCGCGCTCCCACGGTCCACCATGGCACCGCCCACCGAAAGCCAGGAAACGGCTTCGCTCACTGACTTCCTTCAGATTGTGCGGATCCGGCGGGCTTTGATCGCCCTGATCCTCTCGCTGGTTGTCGTGACCACCGCGGCGGTCACCGCCTTCCTGCCGCGCTGGTATCTGGCCACGACCAAGGTCCGGGTGGAGAAGCCGGAGGGGGAGATGAAGTTGTTCCAGGTGCAGGGCGGCGGAGGCTATGATCCTTATTTTCTCCAGGACCAGTTCCGGATCATGCAGTCGGAAAAGGTGCTCTATCCGGTTATCGAACGTCTGGGGCTCAACGCGCGGTTCGCGCCCTTGCTTGGCGCCGGAGGCCCGCTGCCATCGGCCATCACTTACCGCTACCTCGTCGAGACCATGCTGCGCGTGGAGTCGCAGCGCAGTTCCTCGCTGATCGAGATCAACGTCTACGCGCAGGAGCCCCGCCTGGCCGCCGACATCGCCAACGAGATCGCCCGCACTTACTCGGCCGACCGCATCGCGGTGGCGACCTCCGACCAGAGCGAGGGTCTCGCCCAGCTGCGCAAGGAACTCGCCTCGCAGGAGGCCGTCGTCTCACGCCAGCGCGACGCCGTGGAGAAGCTGCGCAAGGACCTCAATATCTCGGGCGTGGACCTCAACGCGCGGTACTCCGACATGGAGATCGAGACGCTGCGCCAGATGCAGAACACGCTCATCGCCCTCAGCGTCGACGCAATCGGCCGAAAGACCCGCTGGGAGCGCTTCCGCTCCATCGTCCCCGCGGAACGCGTCAACCTGGTCAACTCCGAGCTTATCCCGGATCAGAATATCCAGAACCTGCTCCAGGCCTATCTCGTCGCGGACCAGAAGGTAACCCAGCTCAAGTCTCGTCTTGGAGAAGCCCACCCCGATCTGGTCGCAGCCGTCGACGCCCGGCTCAAGATCCGTGAGCAGCTCGATGCGCAGCTGCAGGGCTACGAGAGCTCCCTCGAGATTGCCCACAAGGAAGCCGAGGCCCGTGTGGCGGAGCTCCGCCGGCAGCTTTCCCAGGCGAAGGTCGACCAGATACTCTCCGCCCGTGACCGGATGCGGCCGTTCGAGGAGGCTGCGCAGAAGCTCGACGACGAGCAGCGGCTCCTGACGACCCTCAAGCTTACCCTTCGGCAGCGGGAAATTGATTTCCAGGTGCCCAAGAAAACGATCGAGATCCTGAACACGGCGGAGCCGGCGCGCACACCGAGCAAGCCCAGCTGGCGGCTGAATCTTACCCTCGCGTTTCTCTTCGGCGCGATCTTCTCGGTGGGCGTCGCCGTCGCTTTGGAGTATTTCGACTCCAGTTTCCGTTCCGTCGCGGAGGTCGAGGCGCGCCTGCGCCTCCCTGTGCTCGGGGTCGTGCCGTACGCGCCCGGGTCCGGCGGCGAAGACGCAGATCCCGCCGCCCTCGAGCCGATTCGGGTTCTCCACACCAATCTGAACCTCACGTTGCCCCGGCGAGACTCCCACGCGCTGGTGATTTTTTCCGCGGGACCGGGCGAGGGGAAGTCGACCACCTTGAATCGGCTGGCGCGCCAGATGGCGTCGGGAGGAGAGCGGGTGTTGCTGATCGACTCGGACTTGCGGCGGCCCACGCAGCACCGCCTGCTGCAGCGGCGCCGGGATCCGGGTCTCGCGGAGCTGCTGGGCGGCCAGCGCACGGTGGCGGAGGTCATCCAGCGCGGTGTCGCGCCTAATCTCGACTTTATTCCGGCCGGCGGCGTGCCCGGTTTCACCCTTGGCCTTGTGCACGCGACTCGCCTACGGGAACTGCTCACGACGTTGCGCGCAAGCTACGACAAGATCCTGTTCGACTCGCCTCCCATCATCGGTGTGAGCGACGCCAGCGTGCTCGTCAGCGTGGTTGATGGCTCGGTGCTGCTGATTCAGCACCGGCGCAACCCGCGGGCCATGGTGCAGCGGGCACGGCAGATCGTCGAGGAGCGGAAAACCCCGCTCATCGGGGTGGTGCTGAACCAAGTTCCGGAGAACGCGGGGGAGGATTACGGCTACTACACCAGAAACTACGAATACTACAGCCAGCGCGCGGCCTCCGGTGGCAGCCGATCTCCGGCCGCCCCGGTTGCTTCGAATGTCCCCGGCAAGGATCGGATACGGCTGCGCGAGGACGATCGCTCCTAGGACGGGTGTGCCGGTTAGAACCTCCGCTTGCACCGACCGGCGCCGGTGATCCCTTTTTTTCCGATGACGAAGAACGAGATCGCCGATGCGCTGGCGGAAATCGCCACCCTGCTGGAGTTGAAGGGTGAGAACCCATTCAAGATCCGCGCCTACCAGACGGGAGCGCGCGCCCTTGAGGCGATCGAGGAGGACGAGCTTTCGCGGCTGGTGGAAGCCGGTGAGTTGCGGACGGTGAAGGGAATTGGTGATGCCCTGGCCGCCAAGATAACGGATCTGCGGCGCACGGGGCGGTTGGATTTCCTCGAGGATTTACGCGCCACAGTGCCGGTCGGTTTGGTCGAGATGCTGCAGATTCCCGGGCTGGGGCCGAAAAAGATCCTGGCGTTGCACGGCAAGCTGGGGGTTTCGGACCTCGCCGCTCTCGCGCAGGCCTGCGGGGACGGGCAGGTAGCCGGACTCGCGGGCTTCGGGGAAAAAACGCAGGAGAAAATCCTTGCTGGTATCCGGAACCGTGAGGCCTACGCGAAGCGCCACCTGTGGTGGGATGCCTCGGAGGTGGCCGCGGCGATAGTAGCTGGTCTGCGGGCCTTGCCTCAGGTCCAGCGCTGCGAGGCCGCGGGCAGCCTGCGGCGCGGTCTCGAGACGGTGGGTGACCTTGACTTCATCGTGTCGGCTGAGGACTCCGCGCCCGTAGTCGCTTGGTTCATCTCGCAGCCCGGCGTCCAGGAGATCACGGCCCAGGGCGGAACCAAGGCCAGTGTGCGATTCACGGGCGGTCTGCAGGCCGATCTCCGGATCGTGCCCGACCACCAGTTCGCCTTCGCTCTGCACCATTTCACCGGTTCAAAACAGCACAACGTCGAGATGCGGCAGCGCGCGTTGGCGAGGGGGCTCAGTCTCAGCGAGTGGGGGTTTTCGCCGGCCGGAGACGCGGCGCCAGCCGTTATGCCGGCGGTGTCGCACGAGTCCGACGTCTTCGCGGCGCTGGGACTGGCCTTCATCCCGCCGGAATTGCGCGAGGGGCTCGGGGAGATCGAGGCCGCGGAGCGCGGACCCCTGCCGCGCCTGGTTGAAGCGGGCGACATCCGGGGCGCTTTTCATAATCACACGAACGCCTCCGACGGGGGCAACACGCTCGCCGAGATGACCGCGGCCGCCGAGGCGCTCGGTTGGGAGTACCTCGGGATTGCCGATCATTCCAAGGCCAGCTTCCAGGCGAACGGTCTCGACGAGGGACGCCTCCGGCGGCAGATCGCCGAGATCCGCGCGCTCAACGATTCGGGGCGCTTCCGCACCAAGGTCTTCGCGGGCGTGGAGTGCGATATCCTCGCGGACGGACGGCTGGATCTGGACGATGATGTGCTCGGGGAACTCGATTACGTCGTCGCCTCGGTCCACAGCGCCTTCGGCCAGGACGAGGTGGTGATGACCGCGCGCATTATCCGCGCCGTTGAGCATCCGCGTGTGACCATGCTCGGCCACGCCACCGGGCGACTGCTGCTGCGGCGCGAGGGGTACCGGGTCGATCTGGGCAAGGTGATCGACGCCGCGATCGACCACGGCGTCGTCATTGAGCTCAACGCCAGCCCGTGGCGCCTCGACTTGGACTGGCGTCACTGGCGCAAGGCCGCCGCTCGCGGTCTGCTTTGCGCCATCAATCCCGATGCCCACGAGACCGCCGGGCTTGGCCATGTTCGGGCCGGGGTGAATACCGCCCGCAAGGGCTGGCTCGAGTCGCGCCACGTTATCACCACCTGGCCGCGGGCAAAGGTGGAGAGCTGGTTCGCTGCCCGCCGCAATCCTTGAGGCGTTCGCCCTCGAGGCTTGCCGCGCGCGTGTCGTGGTCGACACGCTTTCGTCGCGGCGACGCTTGGGGAGCGCGCTGTCGTCCTAAAACCATCACCATGATCCATCGTCTTGCTCGGTTTACGCTGCTTTCGCTGGCCGCTTTCGCGGTGGGCGCGCGGTCCATGGCGGAGAACTACTCGATCACCACCTTTGCGGGGACTCCGAATGTTTCCGGCGCGGCCGAAGGCACGCCCGGATCGTTTCGGAATCCCTACGGGATCACGATCGATGCTGCGAAAAATCTCTACGTCTCCGACACGCTTAATAACACGATCCGTAAAATCACGCCGGCCCGCGTGGTGAGCACGCTGGCCGGCACGGCCGGTCTTTTCGGTTCGGCGGATGGAGCCGGGAGTTCGGCGCGGTTCAATTTCCCCATCGGTCTCGCGGTTGACACAGGCGGCAACGTCTACGTCGCGGACGCGAAAAATTCCGTGATCCGGCGCATCACCCCGGCCGGAGTGGTTTCCACATTCGCGGGCGCGCCCTCGCAATTCGGTGCGACCGACGGCGCCGGCTCCGCTGCACGGTTCTTTCTGCCTTACGGTCTTGCGATGGATGCGGACGGTAACCTGTACGTCGCCGACTCGGGGAACCACGTGATCCGCAAGATCACGCCTGCGGGCGTGGTTTCGACGCTGGCGGGGGTTGCCCAGCAACCGGGGTTCACCGACGGCGCAGGTGGCGCGGCACGATTCAACTCGCCGTGGGGAATAACCGTCGATCGCTCGGGTGTCCTTTTCGTCTCCGACAACCAGAACAACGCGATCCGCCGTATCACTCCGGCGGGTGCGGTCAGCACCCTGGCCGGAAGCGCGACGGGAGCGTCGGGTTCACAGGACGGAACCGGTGGCGCCGCCCGCTTCGATCAGCCCCGGGGTCTGTCGATCGACGCGTCGGGCAACGTGTTCGTCATGGACTACGGAAACAGTACGGTCCGCCGGGTTTCCCTAGCAGGCGCGGTGACCACCGTTGCGGGTTCGGCAAAGATCATCGGTGACGCGGACAGCGTGGGCGCGACAGCGCGCTTCTATGACCCGACCGATGTCGTGTCGGACGGAAACTCGCTCTTCATCGTCGACTCGTCGAACAACCTCATCCGCAGGGGGGTTCCAGCCAGTCTGGCGGCGTTGCCTGTGATCGTGCTCCCGCCCGCTTCCCAGGAGGTCAGCGAGGGACAGGCGGTGACGCTTCGGGTCACGGCAACAGGCGCAGCTTCCTACCGCTGGCTGCGCAACAGTGCCCCGATCGAGGGCGCGACCGCCTCCACGTTTACGATCGCGTCCGCTCAATCCGGAGATGTGGGCGTGTACTCCGTCCGGGTCACGGGCGCGGGCGGTTCGGTGGATTCCGAGGGAGCGGCCGTGCTGACGATGCCGGTCGACTACGGAGCGATCCGGCTCAGCCAGCGGCCGTTGAGTGTGAACGCCGCCGCGGGTGAAGCGGTTACGTTCACCGTCGTCGCTTCCGGCGCCTCGCTTTCCTATCAGTGGTCCAAGGCCGCAGCCGATATCCCCGGAGCCACCCGTCCTGCCTTGAACCTCGCCTCGGTTCAGGGCTCCGACGCCGGCACCTACACCGTGCGGATCACGAGCGGGGCGAGTTCGGTTTCCGCCGCCGCCAAGCTGCAGGTTTTTTCCGCTGGTCCGCCCAGCCTCACGATCGTGACGCAACCGAGTGGAGCGTCGCTGGTCGCGGGCCAGGCCCTCCGGCTATCGGTCGACGCCACGGGCAGCGTCGAGTTGGCCTACCAGTGGCTGCGCAACGACGTGGCTCTCCCCGGCGCGACTTCAGCGGTCTACTCGGTTGCGGCGGTCCAACCCTCGGATGCCGGCACCTATCGGGTGCGGGTGAGCGGTGGCGGGCTCAACGAGCTGAGCGCGGGCGCGACGGTTACCGTGGGAACGACGAACTCCGGGCCGACTGCGCGGCTCACCAATCTCTCCGTGCGCACCGCCATGGCCGCCAGCCAGACTCTGATCGTGGGGGTGGTGGTGGGCGGCGGCGGGCCGCGCGACATTTTGGTGCGGGCTGTCGGGCCGACGCTCGCCGCGTTCGGCTTGGGCAACGCGATGACCGATCCCCGCCTCGAGCTGTACAACGGGGCAACTCGCATTTTCGCCAACGACAACTGGCCGGGCAATTTGGCGTCCACGTTTGCGTCGGTCGGAGCCTTCGCCTTGCCCGATGGCAGTCGAGATGCGGCGTTTCTGCAGCCGCTCGATGGCGCCCGTTCGATCTGGGCGCAGGGGGGTGGGCCCGGTGTGGTGCTGGTCGAAGCCTACGACACCGGTTCCACCAGCAGCCCCCGGCTCGTCAACATGTCGGCGCGCAACCTGGTGGGTACGGGTGATGACATCCTGATCGTGGGCTTCAACGTTGGCGGCGCCGGGACCAAGAGACTTTTGATCCGCGCCATCGGTCCCAAGCTCGCCGGTTTCGGCGTGAGCGGCTTTCTGACTGATCCCAAGCTCGAGGTCTACCGCGGCGACACCCGCATTTCGGAAAACGACAACTGGTCATCCTCGCTGGCCTCGACGTTCGGCGCGGTGGGCGCCTTCGGGCTCGACGCCGGCAGCCGCGATGCGGCGTTGCTGGCGGATCTCGCTCCTGGCGGCTACACCGTCTGGGTCCGCGGCGCCGACGGCGGCACGGGCGAGGCGCTTGTCGAGCTCTACGAGGTGCCTTGAACGTCTGGTCGCCGCTCCGGGGTAATCCGGGCTGGACTCACCTAGGACCGGCGGCAGCTTCGACTTTATGGCCAAGTCCGCGCGCATGACCCTCTGCTCCTTCTGCGGCAAGTCGCAGGCGGAGGTGAAGAAAATCATCGCAGGTCCGGGCGTCTATATCTGCGATTCCTGCGTCGGCGTCTGCAAGACGATCATCGACCGCGAGGTGAAAACGCCGGCGGTCGACGCTAAACCCGCTTTCCGGCTCGTGAAGCCGGGTGAGATCAAGAAGTCCCTCGACGAGCATGTGATCGGCCAGGACCACGCGAAGAAGGTTCTCTCGGTCGCGGTCTACAACCATTACAAGCGACTGATGTTCGACGGCGCGCACGCCAAGGACTCGTCGGCGCTCGCGCCGGAATTCAACGAGGTCGAGGTGGAGAAGAGCAATGTCCTCCTCGTCGGTCCCACCGGATCGGGCAAGACGCTCCTCGCCCGCACGCTCGCGCGCATCCTCGACGTGCCTTTCGCCATTTCGGACGCCACGACCCTCACCGAGGCGGGCTACGTCGGGGAGGACGTCGAGAACGTCGTGCTGCGGCTGCTGCAGGCCGCCAACTACGATGTGAAGAAGGCGGAGTGCGGCATCGTCTACATCGACGAAATCGACAAGATCGGGCGCAAGACGGAGAATGTCTCCATCACCCGCGACGTGTCCGGCGAGGGCGTGCAGCAGGCTTTGCTGAAGATCCTCGAGGGTACCGTCTGCAACGTACCCCCGCAGGGCGGCCGCAAGCACCCGAACCAGGAGTACGTGCAGATCAACACCTCGAACATCCTCTTCATTTGCGGCGGGGCCTTCGTCGGTCTCGACGGCATCGTCCAGCGCCGGCTCGGCACCCGCAGCCTCGGGTTCGCCTCGATCCGCGTGCAACACGAGGAGGCCCTCGCGCCGGAGCTGATGATGAAGTCGCTCGCGCCGGAGGACCTCATCCGCTTCGGGATGATTCCCGAGTTCATCGGACGGCTACCCGTGGTATCCGTGCTCGATCACCTCCAGGTCGCCGATCTCGAAAAGATCCTGCTGCGCACCCGCAACGCCATGGTGAAGCAGTACTCCAAGCTTTTCGCCATGGACGGCGTGCGTCTGAAACTTACGCCTGACGCCGTGAAGGCCGTCGCCCAAAAGGCGATCGAGCTCAAGACCGGCGCCCGGGCGCTGCGCGCCATCATGGAGAACCTCATGCTCGAGGTGATGTACGAGCTGCCGCAGCGCGACGATGTCAGCGAGGTCGTGATCGACGCCGCCGTCGTCGCCGGACGCCGCAAGCCCGCGCTCCGGACGGCCAAAACGCCCGAACCCACGCAGGACGCGGCCTGAGAGATCCCGCGGCGTTTCCGCGGGGGAAAGTTTTATTCAGGCCGTAGCGGGCTTGCGCCGCGAAATGCCGGTCCCGGGCGGCGTCTCGGGTCGTTCGCGGTCGGAACCTGAACTCCAACTTTCAACTTCCACGCGCGCCAGCGGCCCGCTCACCAATGCGCGTAATCGCCCTTTTCGAGGCCTTTCGCGAACTCGACCAGCAATTGCACGCAGCGCTCCACGTCCTGCAGGTCGACCACTTCGCTGGGGGTGTGCATGTAGCGCAGCGGGATGCTCACCAGCCCCGTCGCCACGCCACCGCGGCCCATCTGGATCGCGCGTGCGTCCGTACCGGTCGGGCGTGGATCTGCCTCATTTTGGAAGGGGATACCTAGCTTCTTCGCCGCCGCCAAGAGGCGCGCGTGGACCTTCGGATTGATGTTGGCGCCGCGGCAGATGATCGGGCCGCCGCCCAGCTTCGTCTCGCCGAACTTGCGGTTGTCGCAGTCGGGATGGTCGGTCGCGTGGCCGACGTCCACCGCCACCGCGATGTGGGGATTAACCAGATAGGCTGAAGTGGTGGCGCCACGCACGCCGATCTCCTCTTGGGTTGTGGCGACGCTCACGACCTTCGCGGCTAGCTTCTTCTTCTCGCGGGCGAGGCGCACCAGGGTTTCTCCCACGATATACGCTCCCACTTTGTTATCGAAGGCTCGCGCCGTGCCGATGCTTCCGTTGATCAGCTCCAGCTCGTGATCGTAAGTCGCCACGTCGCCGATGCTGACCCGTGAGAGCGCGTCCGCTTTGTCGCGCGCCCCGATGTCGATCCAGATCTCGTGCTTCTTCGGCACCTTCTTACGGTCCTCCTCGTCCATGAGGTGGATGGCGCGCTTGCCAGTGACACCCTTCACGGGGCCGGCGGCGGTCTGGATGATGACGCGCCGGCCGGAGATGACGCTCAGGTCGTGCCCGCCGATGGTGTCAAAGTACAGGTAACCGTGGTTGTTGACGTAGGTGACGATGAGACCGAGCTCGTCCATGTGGCCGGCGAGCATCAGGACCGGATCGCCTTTGGGATTGAGGGTGGCGATGCGGTTGCCGAGGGCGTCGTTCGCGTACGCGTCAGCTGCCGGTTTGACGTGATGGTCGAACACCGCCTGGGCCTCGGCCTCATAGCCGGACGGCGAGCGGGCGTGGAGCAGTTCGGCGAGAAACGCGGGGACTCGGTAGGCGGGCATGGTTGGGAAGTTTTGTAGCGGTCAGTGAGCCGGAACCGTGGTTCACCGCAAGCGGAGCCGGAGGAACTCGCAAAACAGCAGGCCACCACGAAAGACACCAAAGGCGCGATTCAACTGTAGCCTGGATCCGGCGACCACTCCCGAAGAGCAGATTTCCGGTCGGAGCTCCTGAATGATACCCAGTCTGGAGGGCATACGATGTAGCCGAGGCTGCCAGCCTCGGACCATGAAGATTACCCGACGAGCGAAGGCTTTCCGAACGCCGCCAGTTTTCTCACTGCCATGGTCGAGCTTCTCGGATCCCTTCGTCCCTTTTCCTCCCAGGTCCCTTGGTCCTTTGGATCCTTGCTCCCTCCGTCCGTCTCCCGGCTTCATCACCCAATCGGGCATTGACGCTCGGGCGACCGCTTTCTGACTGCCTGCTCCTTTATGACCATCTACCCGGCCATCGACATCAAGGGCGGTCGCTGCGTGCGTTTGCTGCAGGGACGTGCCGATCAGGAGACCGTCTATGGCGAAGATCCTGCCTCGGTCGCCGCGGAATTCCGCGGCGCCGGTAGCACGTGGGTGCACGTGGTCGACCTCGATGGTGCGTTTGCCGGTGAGCCGAAGAATCTCGCGGCGGTGCAGGCGATCGTTGCGCTGGGTATGAAGGTGCAGCTCGGCGGTGGCCTGCGCACGCGCGCAGCCGTGGAACGCGCCTTGGGTTTCGGTGTCAGCCGCGTCGTCATCGGCACCCGGGCGGCAGAGAGCGAAGCTTTCGTCGGCGAACTGGTCCAGTCGTTCGGTGCCGCGATCGCCGTCGGCATCGACGCCAAGGACGGCAAGGTCGCCGTGAAGGGCTGGGTCGACATGTCGAATCTTGGCGCGCTGGAACTCGCGCGGCGCATGGACGCGCTCGGGGTGCGGACCTTGATCCACACGGACATCGGCACCGACGGCATGCTCACGGGTCCGAATTTCCCCGCGCAGGAGGCGATGCTCGGCGCCGGGCGTTTCGGCGTGATCGCGAGCGGCGGCGTCAGCCGCCGGGAGGACGTCGTGCGATTGGCGGAGCTCGCGCCGCGTCACGCCAATCTCGATGGTGTCATCGTGGGCAAGGCGCTTTACGAGAAGCGCGTGAGCCTGCCGGATTTGCTGTCCCTCGCGCGCTAAGCGCGCTTCGCGCCGACTTGTTCGGCGATTTCCTCCAGCGGGTAAGTAATGATCTCCGCGAGGGTGGGGTGGTACCAAGGCGCACGCAGTAGGTCGTGCACCGTGGCGCCCAAGGTGATTGGACCGGTGAGGCAATGGATCAACTCGCCGGCATCCTTGCCGACGATTTCCGCTCCTAGAATCCGGCCGCGCTTCGGTTCGGCCCATACTTTCACGAAGCCGTGGTTGGCCTCCATCAGGATCGACTTGCCGTGGTCGTTGAATGGATAGCTCGAGGACAAGAAACGGACGCCTTTCTCCCGCAGCGTGCGTTCGCTCATGCCGACTGAGGAGACCTGTGGAGCCGTGAAGACCACGTTAAGCAGCAGGGAGTAATCAACGGGCTTCAAGGCTTTCACTTTGGCGGCATGACGGGCCGCCAACTCGGCCTGCTGAATTGCCACGTGCACGATTTCCACGGGACCGGAGCAGTCTCCCGCCGCGTAGATGTGGGGCTGGCTCGTCTGCTGCCAGCGGTTGGTCGCAATGCGTCCGGCTGTATCCGTGCGAACACCAGCGGCCTCCAGTCCAAGGCCTGCCGTGTTCGGAACCCGCCCCAAGGCGTTGAACAGGTGCTTCGCGCTCCGTACCCGGGTGCGGCCGCCCTGCGCGAAGGTGACCCGGTAGTCCTTTCCACGACGCGTAATCCCGGTGAGCGAGGTGCCGGTGAGCACCTCAATGCCTTCCTCCCCCAGAGCCGCGCGGACGACTTCCGCCGCCTCGCGCGAATGGTCACGCAACAATTGGTCGCCGCGCTGGACGAGCGTGACCCGCGAACCCACGCGCCGGAGAAACTGGGCTAATTCGCAGGCGACGATGCCTCCGCCGAGCACGATCACGCTCGCGGGAATGAAATCGAGATCGAGCACATCGTCGCTCGTCCAGGCTCCGGATCCTGCGAGTCCCGGGATCGGGGGTGTCGCGACTACGGATCCCGTTCCAAGAAGGAAGTGTTTCCCTCGGATACGACTGCCATCCGACAGCTCCAGTGTATGGGAATCCGCGAAGCGGGCATGCGCCCGGATCAAGTCGAAGCGCCCCGCCTGCAGGGCCTTTTTCCGGTAGTCCGCGAAATCACGAATGATCCGCTGTTTCCTCGCCTGCATCGCGGCTAGATCGGCGCGTGCGGAAGGGATCTTCAGCCCAAATTTGGCTCCCTGCCGCGCGAGGTGCAGCACCTCCGCCATGTAGAGCAAGGTTTTCGAAGGCATGCACCCGCGGAGAATGCAAAGCCCACCTAAGTCCTTGGCGCCATCGACCACGGCGGTCCGCAACCCTAGCCCCGCGGCGACCCGCGCTGCATTGAACCCCGCGCTACCCCCGCCGATTGCGATGAAGTCGTAGGTGTTCACGTTAGCTGCGTGGCGCGGGTTTCGGGTTCACCGCCCTTTGCCTCCAAGTACAGTGTTAATGGTCTTCAACACGATCGCCGCATCGAGTGTGAACGAAAAGTGCCGGATGTAGTAGAGGTCGTACTCCAGTTTACGAGCGGTGTCCTCAAGGCTCGCGCCGTACGGGTAATTGACCTGCGCCCAACCCGTGACGCCGGGTTTCACCAAGTGACGGAAATGGTAGCACGGTATCTCCCGCTCGTAGGTCTCCACCAGGCGCTCCCATTCCGCGCGCGGGCCGATCAGGCTCATGTCACCGCGCAGGACGTTCCAGAGCTGCGGCAGTTCATCAAGCCGGGTGTTCCGCAGGAAAGCACCGACCCGTGTGATCCGACGGTCTCCGGGTTGCGTGTAGAGGGGGCCGCCGCCGGAGTTGACGGTCATGGTACGCAGTTTGAAAAGGCGGAAACGTTGTTGGTTCAAACCAACGCGGGTCTGCGCGAAAAATCCTGGCCCGCGATCCTCGGTTCGTATCGCGATGACCGCGGCGGCAATCACCGGGGCCGTTGCAGCAAGACCAATGATGGCGAGCAGGATGTCACTGAGCCGCTTGAGGTGAAAGTAGACCGGCTCGCGGGCGACTTTGAAACCCTCTTGGAAAAGCCAGGTTGGGTTGAGGCGATAGAGCGGAATCCGTCGCCAGTATTCCTGGTAGAAGAGTTCCAAAGTGAGCGTGGGCACCCCGGAGAAATGGAGCTCTGTCAGGCGGCGTGAATCCGACTCCGTCACGCCCGAGGCGGACTCACGGATAACGATTGCTTCCAGCTGCTGTCCCGTGCGGTCCAACTCCGCGAGTTTGTCATTCAACGCGGTGGCGGGACCGGAATTGGCGGGGTGGGTTTCCAGCGAATGCAGCCTAAGACCCAGGCCCGTGCGCCCGCATTCCGCTGAAAACGAGTGGAGGCTGGGACCGTCTCCGATGAAGAGGAGGCTGCGTTGGGCGCGCCGTTCCAGCCGGCGGAGATGGATGGTGCGCCGGTAGCCCAGCGAAACGGCGGCGTAAGCGGTCATGGCCAAGACCGACACGAGGCGGCTGGTCTGGAGCGGATAGCCGCCGGCCAGAAGCGCGTGGGTGACGAGCAACACCAGCAGGGTTGCGCCGCCGAAAGCCACGAGGTGCTGGCTCGCGTAATCGGCACTTAGCATGTCGCAGCGCGGACTGTAGCCGTCGATAAGGTAAAGCGCGATCATCGTCACCCCGAGGGGGAGCACCAACGAACCGAACAGGAAGTCTTCTCCGCCGGGCAGGCCACGCAGCAGCAGTGCCAGATTGAACACGCCCACACCGCACACCGCGTCGAGCAGGAGCAGGGTGACGGTGGTGTAGCGGCGGCGCATCAAGAGTAAGATCTCGTAACCGGGGACGTGGGCAAGGTCCGTTCCGATTTAGGAGCTTCAGCTTGCAGATCGGCGAGGAGTTGCCTCCAGGTGGCTACCGCGGTCGCGGGGGAATGCCGCCGGCTGAATTCCAGCGCCGCCAGGGCGTGCCGCTGCCACCTACTACGATCCGTGGCGATTTCGTTGATGGCGTGCGCGGCCGCCGCCAGGGAGTCGCGGGTCACGGCTATTCCCAGGTCGGCGGTCTTGACGACGCGGGCGACCTCGCAACCGGCGGGGCCAATGAAGAGCACTGGCCTTCCCGCCGCCGCCACGCCGTAGAGTTTGCTGGGAAAGACGAGATTCTCACAGCCAGGCAGCAACGTTACCGCATGAAGGTCTGCGATCGCGAGGCTCTCGGAAAGCTGTCCGCGCGGCACCGATGGAAAGAAGGTCACGTTGCGCAGTCCGGCGCGCCGCGCACTCAGCCGGAGGTCCCTTTCGCCGGCGCCTGATCCGATGAAGACGAACGCAAAGTCGGGTTCTTCGCGCAGCAGCTCCGCCAGTTCCAGCAGCGGCCCCAGATCGTGGACGCGCCCGAGATTGCCAGAATATGCCACGACAAATTTCCCCGACAGCCCCCAGGCGCGACGCAGCGCGGAATCCGTTTCCCGCGGTCGGGGCTCCACGCCGGCCGGCCCCCAATTCGGCTGAACGATGATCTTACCGGATTGCACCCCGCTGTTGCGCACCACCGCGGCCATATCCGCGCCCAGCGTCACGCAGCGTGTCGCACGGCACCAAAACGCGTTGCGCAGCCCGGTCAGGACCGAAAGCCAACGGTGGGGCGTCAGCCGCACCGCGATCTCGGGATAGATGTCCTGGATCCATTGAATGCAGGCCGCCCGGCGCGAAGCCGCCGCCCATCCCGCGGTGACTCCGAGCAGAGGTGGGTCGGTCATCACGATCACGACGGTGTCGCGATCGGCGTGGCGCCTGATCGCGAGAAAAGCCGCCCCGTGAAAAAATGCGAAGGCGAGCGGCTTCATCCGCGGAGTTCCGCAGACCCGGCGGATCAGGACACCCCCGCGAACCTCTTCCTTCGGCGCCTCATCCCGATGGCGAGCCGTGATCACCGTCACCTCGTGACCGCAGGCGGCCAGGCCTTCCGCCAAATCCGTCAACAGCTGCCCCGTGGCCGGCGTCTCCGGCCAGCAGAAGCGATTCACGAACAGGAGCTTCATGAAGGTTGCGGCGATCCTTGGGAGGACTTTTTCAGCGCACGGATTTCCGTCGCGATGAATCCCTCGTAGCGCGCCAGCAAGCGGCAGTACTCCCAGCCGGACGCACCATCCAGGAACCCTCGGCGCAACGCGTACTGATAGATGAAGCGCAGCAGCGGCCGCGCGGGCAGTTGAAAGCTCAACCGCTTGATGGTCCGTCGGCGAACGAGTGCGTTCGGGGAAAACAGTTCCCGCCAATCAAATTCGCCCGCGTTCGCTAGGTGGGCTTTAGCCTCCGCTCGGGCGTAGCGCCGGTGTTTCTCCAGCCACTCCGCGGTTCCGCCTGACGACAGGTCGTGCAAGTAGCCCTCCTGCAGCCACGCCATGGAGGTTCCCGGACGCTCGCGCTGACCGTGGCCTACTTCGACAAACTCAAAATCGGGAATGCGCGCGAAGCGGGCCTGATAAGCGGGAAAGTCGGTGCAGTGCGGTATCCAGCGTCCGCGCCATTGCATGCGCGGAGCTACGTAGAAGCCGGCTATATTCTCACGACGGGCTGCGGTTGCGCATTCCGCCATCAGCGCCGGGGTGAAGCGCTCGTCCGCATCCAGATGGAAAACCCAGCGATGCCGGAATGGGATTTCCCGTTGCGCGAAGTTCCGCTGGCCGGCGAAAGTATCGAAAGTGCGTTCGAAGACTCGGGCCCCGGCCGCTCTGGCGATTTCAGGGGTGCCATCCTTCGAACCTGAATCCAGCACGACGATGTCATCGCAACCCGCGACCGACTCGAGGCACCGTGGCAGATCCGCCTCCTCATTCAGGGTGAGGATCAGGACGGAAAAGGGTGCACCGGCTTCGGCCATGGTTGATCAGGCCCTGGCCTTGTTCTCTATGCGTTGCGAGGGTGTGCTTTCGCGCGATCTCGCGTAGGCGAGGGCGGTAAAGAAAAGGGTCCACCAGATCAGCACGTTCGCGCGGTTGCCGAAGGGGAACTCGATCAAGGCGTACGCGAGCACTACCCCCAGTCCGGCAAGCAGGTAGACGGTGATCAGCGAGTGCCGGATGCTCCGCCGGCACAGCCAGAGCGGGACCGCGGCGCACGCCACGAGCAATCCGGTGCCGACAATGCCATGCTCCGCCAGCGCCTGCAGCCAATCGTTGTGGGCGTCATTGTAGAAGACCGGGAGTCGGTCCGGGGATTTCCGCGTGTTGTAGAATCCGTAGAAAATATGGGGGTAAGAAGACATGCCCCAGCCAAACACAGGTTTGTCCTGCGCCATGCGCCACGTGTTGTGGTAGAGCAGCGCGCGGTCGCCGATTCCCCCCGTCTCCTGCATCGCGGCGATTTGGCTGCGGCTGGTTTCGAGGCGGTCGAGGATTGTGGCACGGCCGGTGAACCAAGCCGCGCCGATAATGCCCAGCCAAAGGAGGCCCAGGACAAATAAGGGCGGAAAGGTGCTCAGGTGACGCTTCCGCCGGAGGCGCGCCACGTGGAGCGCGACGTGGATCGAGGCGCCGGCCAACAGCGCCACTCCGAGCAGGGTGCAACTGCGGGAGCCGCTCAGCGGGAGCGTGATCGTGAGGGTGATGAGGGCAAAAACCACCAGAGCCAGCGGGCCTTGATAGATGTCGCGTGAGGCGATGGTGCGAACGTAGTGCCAACCCAAGCCCAGAATCAGGGCCAGCATCATGACCATGAACGCGCCCCAGTGATTATGATAAACGAACGTCGAGAAGAAGCGGGGTTGCGGCACCTCGATTGCTCCGAAGTAAATGCCAGCTGAGGCCGAAAGTTTTTGCAGCGTTCCCATCACCGCTAAGACCAGCGCGTTCATCGCGAGCACCAGCAGTAAACCGCGGAGAGGACGTCCGCGGCGAACGAACAGCAAGAGATTGAGCGTCGAGAGCCACACCGCCGCGAAGTACCAGAGGGCTTCTTTCCCTAAGGACGCGCGCGCGGAGGAAGGTAGCCACCGGGATACCTCCGTAAGCGCCAAGGCTGAGCCTCCGGCGCCACTGACTTCGCGCAGAGAGGGGTTGCAGCTACCCAGCAGGATCAACGCGCAGAAGCCAATGAACGGTACCGCGCAGCGCCACAGTACGGCATTGGCGGTCTGCCAGAACGCCTCTCGCGTCAGACCGATGAGGGTTATCATTCCCCCGATGCTGGCCAGCACGCTCAGGGGAACTCGGACCCAACTGGCCTGTCCGCCAAACGCCCACGTGGTGGCGATCACCGATAAACCGACGTGAATCACGGTCGCGCTCTCCAGCCAATGGAGCGTGCGCCCATGGGAGTCGCTCAGCGGTGGGGCGTTGATTGCTGCGGGCGGGGTCAAGATGGTGAAAAAGCGTAATTCGGATTATGTCTGAAATTCAGAGGGAATGAAGGACCAGTCAGTTGAGTGTTCGCGCGCTTTCTGTCGGGTAGGATGCTGACCTGAGCTCACGGCCCTGATGCAGCTGCCAAGCCCCTCAGTTCTCGATAGAACGCGATGAGTTTCGCGGCCGATTTTTCCCAGGAGAACGAAGCCAAAACCCACTGGCGTGATGCTTCGCCCCGTTGCCGCAACTCGTTCCCGGGGTAGCCGAGTGCCTGCCGTAGCGCCGCGGAGTACGAGCTCCATGAAGCGCACCAACCGAGATTCCGGACTCCGACTTCCCGCCATGGGGTGGTGTCGGTGACCACCACGGGCACCGCTGCCGCCATGGCTTCCGCAATCACCAGGCCGAAATTCTCGTCGTGGGAGGGAAGCAGGAAAAGGGTGGCCACTGCATAGGGCGGTGGAGCGTCGGTTCCGTCGTGGACGCTCGCGCGGTCGGAAAGTCCGCGTTTCGCGATCTCGGCGCCGATTTCGGCGACGGAATATTCGCCGGGAATCCCAACTACCAGCAGGTGCCAGTCGGGTGCGGGTGTCGCTGCCCAAAGGTCGAGCAGCTCGATGAGCCGCTTCTTGCGGTGAAAACGGGAGTAGAAAAGCGCGATACGCTTCGGAGTCGGCTGCGGCAGGCGTTCCAGCCAGTGACGCCGCGCCTCGCCGAGGCTTTCTTGGGAAGGTGCAGTCACTCCGTTCGGGGCCACGCACACCGGCTGCCGGAAACCGAGCGCGGCGATGTCTTTCGCCTCCTGTTCGCTGGTCGCATGCCAGCCGCTCACCGCCCGAAAGGCTCCGGGATGAAGAATCAACGCGGCAACCGCTTTGCGGAGACCGTGATGATTCCATGCCCACGGGGCCATCATTCCCCGTGGCGAAACAACCAAGGGCGCGCGGTGCAGGCGTGCTGCGTGGTGCGCGTAATGGAGCGTGCGCAGCCACAACGCGTGGTGGTGCACGATGTCGCAGTCGCCGGTGAGGAGCGCTTGTTTGAGCCCGGCGGACGGACAAACCCGGTCCGGCGTGTCGCGTCGCAGGACGCGGATCCGCAGTGGCCCGTCGGAGGACTCGCGTCCAGCCTGCGTAGCGCCTGGCTCCGTTGCGAAGAGCTCCACCTTGAAGCCGAGGTGGGCTTGCGCGCGTGCGAGCGCCTGCACCGATCGGCTGGGGCCACCATGCTGGAGTTCCAGACTCGGAACGATCTGGCGGATCCTCATTCGGAGCGCGGTTCCGGACGCTCCTTCACCGGCCGGCAGGGGTTCCCGGCGCAAACGGTGCGGGCCGGCAGGTCTTTCACGACGACGGAGCGCGCACCCACGACGCAGAGTTCACCGACGGTCACTCCTGGGCCGATGAACGAGTCCGCCGCCACCCACGCGTTACGTCGGATCACGATCGGCTTGGCGACGAGCGGCATGCTCCAACGCTCGTAATCGTGGGTGCCGGCGCAGAGATGGCAGTTCTGGCTGATGTTGGCGCCGTACTCGAGCGTGATGGGGGCGAGATTGTAGAGATTCACGCGCGGTCCCACCATCGAGCGATCATCGAGCCGCAGTTTCCACGGGAACGTGACCGTCGCCGTCGGAAAGATCACGACCTTGGACGGGTCGTCGATCCGGGCGCCGAAGAGCCGCAGCAGCCGCGCGCGAAACCCGTGCCAAGGCCGCGGGCTCCAGCGGAAGACCGTCGATTGCACAAAGGACCAGGTCCAGCGTCCGAGGTTGTCCGCTGCGGAGTACGGCGTGCTACACCCTTCGCCCAAGTAAGACTCGGCTCGCTCGACTGGTTTCAGGGTCATGCTCATGCGCTCAATTCCTTTGAGTGCGTTCCGCGGGCGAGTGACGAGAAATCCGCGAGGAGTGCTTGCGCGTACCTGGGAAAATCCAAGCGGCCTACAGACTCAGAAGCTCGTCTGCTCATGGTGCGGGCTTGATCGACGGGCTGGCGGAGGGCCGTGGCCAAGGAGGCGGTAAGGGATCCAGCCGGATCGGCGCTTTCATGGTCGAACACGATGCCGTTCACGCCGTCTGAAACAAGATCCTGGAAGCACTCAAGGCGGGAGACCACCGGGATAGCGCCGGCGGCCATCGCCTCGGCGATCGCGACGCCGAAGGTCTCTCCATTGGCGGCTAGGCTTGGGTAGCAAAAGACATCGGCTTGTCCGTAGATCTCGGCCAGCCGGTCCGGTTCAAACCGCGGGGCCTGAATAGCCCAGGAGTCCGCCGGCAATTGCGTGGATAGTTTCGCACGAAGGCTCTCGACGTAAGAGGCGCCGCCGCCGCCGCTCGCGGTGTCTTCGGGGCCGCAGAGTACTAACCGCCACGGCGGCAAATCGGGCGTGGCGCGGAGGCGGCAGGACGCTTCCACCAGAAGGTCGAGTCCTTTCTCCGGATGCAGACGTCCCACATAGGTAATGGTCTTTCGCTCTTTGCTGGAGCGATTAGAAAGTGCCGCCAACAATGGCCCGCAGTCGATCGGGTAGCCCGTGATCTTGGTCAGGGACTCAAACTCGGGGCGTTCGGCGATAACCCGGTCACGCACCACGCGGCTGGTCGCAAGAACCCTACTTATGTCGCGGTACAAGCGATACTGCCCTTTGGGCATGCGGCCGGGCATCAGCACCGTGTTTCCAGTCCACCGGTGGCGCGCCAACGCAGGCAGCGTCACGCCATGAATCACCGCCAGATCAGCCGCCGGCATGGCACGGCGTACACGCAGGCTCCAGCGAAGGTCGAGGAGCAGGTTCAGCGGCAGGTTTCCGCGGTGTTCGAATCCCCCGAGCCGAAGATAGTGTACGCCTTCCCTTCGCTCATCATCCGGCCAGTTGCCCCAACGGCGGGATATCAAGGTTACCGAGTGGCCGCGCGCGGCGAAAATTTCGGCCAACCGGTGCCAGGATTTTTCCGTCGCGCCGCCCCTTGCAGGAGGAACGGGCAGAAAAAATCCCATCGCGATGGTGATCTTCATGGGCGCCCGGGGTTGAGCTCTTCGAGGGCCTGCCGCAACCCGGCGGTGGTTTGGCGGTAGGTGTAGGCGGAGATCCTCTCTTTAACGCGTCTCCGCAAGGCGTCGGCCGTCAGAGGGGCGCCCAAGTACGCCAGGGCTTGGTGGAGGCGTTCGCGCAGCATTTCCGCGGAGTCGTGGCGAAACACCCAGCCCGTCACCCCGTCTTCCACCAGATCCCGCTGACATCCGACCCGTTCACTCACCAGAGCGGGTACGCCTATGTGCATCGCCTCGTTGACCGCCAGGCCCCACGTCTCGTACAGGCCGCTCGAGGGCAGCACGAAGACGTCGGCGAGCAGGTAGCGGGCGGGCATCTCGCTTTGGTTGGCGAAGGGCAGGAAGCGGACGTCGGCCGCGGGATTTTCCGCGGCGATTGACTGGAGTTCGGGGTCCAGTGGGCCGTCGCCGACGAAGAGCAGCGTGGCGCCGGTGTCTTTCAGGGCAATGAACGCGCGGAGGAGTTCGACCGGCTGTTTGGCTGGCACGAACTTTCCGGCGAACAGGACCACTTTGCGGTCGGAAGGCAGCGCTAGATCCCGGCGCAGCTTTTCCGCCGCCGCGCGGTGGTCCAGCCTAGCCGGGTCGAAAAGGGAATCATCCACCGAATGCGGGGCGAAAAAAAGCCGTTCCGCGGGTACGCCTAAGGCAAGGAAATAGTCGCGGTTAGCTGCACCCACGTAGAGGAAGGCGCTGAATTGCCGATAGAGCAGGCTTAACAGCCAGCGCGTGTGGCGAGGCGGGTTTCCACGTCCGATAAAGTGGGAGTCACCGCGGAAAAGGAGCGGCACGCGGTTGCGCCGCGCCCAGAAGATGGCCCGGAGGTGGCTCTTCCATTTGTAACCGAAAAGAAGCAATGCGTCCGGCTGCCAGTCGGCGAGGCGCTTCGTGAGGGCTGGGTTGTCCAACCCGCCGAAGTGGTGAGTCCCGGGATCGCGCGCGACGTTCCGAACAAACTCGTGCTTATAGCCCGAGAGCAGATCGATATCCCATTGGAATGCCGTACCGAATTGACGATCAGTCTGCCGGGTAACCCCGAATTCCCAAAGGTAAAAGACGCGCAGTTCGATTTCTGCCTGCATCTGAACATACCTGAACCAAGGGCTGTAGTACTGAGTCGGGTGGGATTGGACGATGGCCAGCCTCATGCTTCCTCCGTCGGCGCAGAACTCCGAAACGTCGCGGGAAAAATGATCCGCAAGGCCAGGGGTATTGCGATGACTACGGCCGTCGCTTGGAGTAGCGAAATAAACCAAGTGGCGAAGATCTGCTCGCTCTGGAATGACCAAGCTCCGAGCAGGATGCTGAGCAGGCCCATCGCGGAGAACTGTGGCGCGCCCATCGCCGCCGACGTCACCATGCGGTAGAAAAGACCGAGGATTGCGCCCATGATGGCGCAGCCCCAGAAGCCAAAGTTGGCAAACGACTCCGCGATCATCCCGAAGGCGATGCTCACACGAGCGGAGCCGTCGTCCGGCACGAGTTTGTAGTGGATCGCGAGCAGAACGTTGCTCTTCAGGGAGGATGGTTTATTAGGCCACAGGAAGGAAGGTATCAGCTGGGAAGGTATGTAGAGGTAGGATTCGCCCGTTAAAAAGGGTTCCTTCTCAGGTGTGCGATCGATCACGAAGCACAGCATGTGGAACAGGGAAGCGCGTTCGAAAAGGCGTCCGGTCAAGGAGCTCGAACCAGGCAGTTCCGACGAGTCCTTGCTATCCAAGCCCGCCTCGGCCCACTCGTAAAAGAACCCGGGCAAGTCCGCCAATCCGGGCAATGCTTGCCCTCCCTCCCAATAAACGGTGCGCATGGCCGCCTTGCCGGAGTGCAGCAGCCCGAGTGCTGGAAGCAGAAACACGATCGGGATCCAAGGGATGCGGCGACTCGAGGAAACGTAGGCGAGGGCCGCCACGAGCAGCAGCGATATGGAGACGATGAGATAGAGCTCCCGTATAAGCAGAATGCCCTGCACGGCCAGGGCGATACCGACGGCCAATTTTTCCCCGGTGCCCAGGCGGCCGGCTCCCCAGCGACGCATCTCCACGTAGAGGGAGATGATGCCAATCCCGAAGAAGGCGGCGCGGAGCGGCAGTCGCAGTTCGTTTGGAACCAAGTCGGTGGAGCCGTTGACGAAAATGAAAGCGGTATTCAGCCAAAGTCCGGCTTGGGCGTAACGCATAAAGCCGTCTGGCAGCAAGGGCATGATCAACAGCGGTTCGCGGGCCGCCGGCGGTGAGGTGCCGTAAAAAGCGGCCAGCATCCCGCCTTGAAAGATCAGGACCGCGAGCGCCCCCGCTCCGGTCGATTCCTCCCCGAATCCCAGCATTTCCGGGTGCCCGGCGAGCATGGAGATGCCGTAAAACGGCACGAAGGTGAGGAGAAACACCTCGAAAATCGGGAAGTGCGAATCTCCCCGTCTCGCCCAGCGCAGCGCGGGAAAAGTCGCTAGCAAAATAATCAGGATGCCGGCGCTCAGGAGCGTCAAATCCTGCACCGGCGACGTGTAGATAACCCAGGCGATCAGCCCCGCGACCCCGAGCGCACCCGCTTGAAAGAGACGCAGGCTTGTGGCCTGACTCGCGCGGGAAAATCCAAGCTGATCATCGTCATGCTGACGGTTACGGTCGGTCATCAGGCGGGATTACGGGACGTAAGGGCGGGTGGGCTGAACTCGTGTTATTCCGGAAAGAGCGACAGTTACGACGGAGCCTCATCGGGCCAGGTCAGGTTTCGGGATCCCTAGTGATTGGGCCACCACGGCGAGCAAGGTCGCCTCCTCCCGTTCCCAATGGTACCGTGTTTCCGCAAGCCTGCGGGCTGCATTTCGACGGGCCTTCAACCTTACCCGGTCTGCCGTGAGTTCGCGTAGACTGCCCGATGCATCTGCTTGGTCGAGGTCCAGAATAATCCCTGCTTCGGGATCGTGGGCCAGCACCTCCCGCTGACCGGCCGTGGGCGTGGCCACCACCGCAAGTCCCGCGTTCAGGTACTGGAGGATCTTGTTCGAGATCGTTAAGTCTTTGTTTGCAACCGTAGTCACTTCGAGAGCGAGCCCGATGTCGTGAGCAGCGATGACCGCCGGCAGATCGACCGGGGGAACCAGCGGACGGAAACTTAGTTTCGAGCGGCAGTCCGGCGGCACCAAGCGCCGGAGTTGTTCAGCGTAGTGTCCCCGATCCTCGCCGAGGAGTACGACTTCGGAATGGCTTTCCGAGCGCCCCCAGGCCCGTAGGAAGGATTCCAGCCCGCGCCCCGGCCCTAGGGTTTGCGAAAACCAGAAGAAGCGTGCCGGCGAAACCCGCGAGGTCTCAGGAGTCAGCGGGTCGGGCTGCAGCGGAAACGAGTTTGTGATCACCTCAGGCCGGCGCCCGCCGTAGCGCGCGTGGAGCGCGCGGGCCAACGAGTCCGATGTGGTGGTTACGTGGCTGCAGCGATGAAGGAGCGTCCGTTCGACGGAGCGTAGGAGGTCGATCGGGCGGTGCTTCCGGTCCTCAGGTAACAGGTCCTCCGAGTGCCAATCCTCGACGTCCGCGGCTACCCGGCATCCGCGATCGAGCAACCGCACCCCCGCCCAGTGGGCGATCTCGTTGTGGCAGATAGTGAGATCGGCGGGCCGACGCTGGGCGGCGCGGAGCAACGCGCGGGCGGGTCCGAGCGCGCCGATGGACTTCCAAACACCGCGGGCCGCGAGCTCGCGCCGGAACTTCACCTCCAAGCGCAGGAGAAAGGACGCCGGCCCGCCGCCCGGCAGCAGGTTGAGGCTCTCGAGTCGGAATGGGGAGGAGAGCACAAGATCCGCGTCCAATCGGTCGGAAGTCGCGTGGTTCCGTACCCCAACTACCGTAACTTCATACCCGGCTTTTCCCAGGGCGGTGGCCTCCTTAAACACCCGCGGGTTACGGCAGAGGTGGCCGTTGGTCAGGATCAGGACGTGAAGTGGGGAATTAGCCAAGTTGGTTACGAATGCGTTTCGCCATTTTCCAGCCGATGAACTTGGCGAGGAGGGCGTATCTGGGGCCTGCCTGATAGCAAAGACGGCTGCCTCCGAGGACGGCTATTTTCCTTTCCATTTCGGCTCTGATGGCGTGGCAGAAGGGATACGCATCAAGACAATCGCGCCGTATCGCATCGGCCGCGGCCTGCCGGGCCGCACGGGTGTCGGAAGCAGCGAGCATGTGATCGACCGTGAGGGCGGTGGAACGCAGTTGAGATCGCCAGGCTCGTTCCGATCGGCTGCGGCTTAGGCTGCCTGCCAGTCCTGACCGGTAGAATGTGATCGACTCACGAACGTGCCGGATGCGTCCTGCCGCGAGAACGATCCGGGCGAAGTACTCGCCATCGTCGTTCAGCGACAAATCTTCGTTCCAGCCTCCCGCCGCCCTGCAAACCGCCGTAGGGACGAGCCAAGCGGCGGGATGCATCATGTGGTGATGCTGCAGGGCCAAGCGGATGAAATCCGTGGCGGAGAGATCCGCCGAAAGAGAGTTGATCTCCCTTTTTGAATCGATGATCGAGCTCTGGAATCGAGCCCAAGAGGCGGACGTCAAGCGGGTGGATGGGTCGCGTCCGAACTCCCGCAGTTGCCGCTCGATCTTGTCTGGCGCGAGTAGGTCGTCGGCGTCCAGATACTGGATGAAATCCCCGGTCGCGAGGCGCAGGCCGTGGTTGCGTGCGGCGGAGGCGCCGGCGTTCCGCTGCGTTACGACCCGCACCCCCGCGGGCTCGAAGGTCCTTGCGCGGCGCAGGCTGTCATCGGTCGAGCCGTCGTCGATCACGATGATCTCCCGGTCTGCGTGTGTCTGGGCCAGCGCCGAACGGATCGTCTCCTCAATCCACGGTGCGGCGTTGTAGCAGGGGATGATGATGGAGACGCGCGGCATCTAATGGTTTATACGTCGAGCTTGGTTGATGAGATAAATGTTGGTGTCAGCGGTTTATGCTTTTCTTAGGTGCGTTTTCCGGCGGCTTTCCGCCACGCGTAGCGGAAATACCCTCGCTTGGATAGATCTACATAGTGATGCAGTACCGCGGTGGGATGGCGGCACTCGTGTTCGTCAGGCATCAGGCGGTAGTCGACCTCGGAGAGCCGTAACGGGTTTTGGGTCGAGGCCTGCAGGGCGACGAGTGCCTGTTCAAGGTAGTAACTAGTGCCGTGGCGCCGGATCAAGGTCGCCGCCGCGTGCTCGAGAAAATCCCAGTCGATATCGTCGCTGCGGAAGCCGCAGATGCCTACGTTCACTTTTTCTGGCACGGGTTCCTTCGTCAGCGCAGCGAGCGATGTTGCCGGGTAACCGTAGGCGTCATGCACGTCGACCATGTGCACCGGTCGTTCGGGTGCGGCGAGCCAACCGAGCAGGGTTTCCGGTCGGCGGAAGAACAGCATGTCGGAATCGAGCACCAGCCGCCAGTTGCTGCGTCCGGCGTGAACGTCGGTGATCTTGCGCAGGTGCAGGTAGGTGAGCCGCTGTGCCCGCAGGGTGGGGTAGCGGGAAATGGGCAGCAGCGCGTCCAGCCAGGATTCGGTTTCCGCGGCTCCGACGACACGGCAGCCGGGGAACTTCGCCGACATCTCCGCGGTCAAGGCCGCGTCGAAGGAGCCGTCGTCGATGAAGACGGCACGGACGTCGCCGCCGTGGCGGCGCAGCGAGTGCAGACAGAACGCCGTCTGGTACCAGAATCGACGGCCCGTCAGGAAATAGACTTCTGGGGAACCGGAGCGCGGCTCGGGCCAGACGGAAAGATCCTTTGCCGCCCGTCGCATCGCGCGTCGCCCGCGAGCGTCGAGCCATTGCTGCCATGGACCGCCCTCCCGGCGGCTACGAGCGACGGATGCTTTCGGGCGGTACCATACAAGGTACGCCAGGCGGCCGAGAGTGAATTTTTGCGTCGGCAAGGGTTGGGCTTCAGGTCGTGCGTTTGTTCGGCGGCGAAAGCTTGTCGAGGAGCGCCCTGACGGCCGCATCGTCCATCGACCGGCAATTCTCGTAGCTTCCGTTCTGCCACCGCCGCAGCAATCGCGCCGCGGCGGCAGGTCCCATGCCGCACGCCAGGAGTTGAAATGCTTTTCCTCCCAGCTTCGCGGTATCGCGGCTTTGCCGCAGCGTGCGCCAAACCTCCAGCTCGCGGCGGTCGAACTCGCGGGAGAAACCCCGCGGAAGCCGGCGCCAGGCGTGGAAAGCCTTTTCCGCCACGAGCTGGCGTGCGCGCGCCGTCGCCGGAGTGCGCGGGCAGGTCCGCGCAAACGCCTCCATGACGGCGAGGGATGCCACGCCCAGACGTTCCCAGTGGTTGGTGAGACGCGTGCCAGGATGACTGCCAATGATTGTATGCGGACCGGGGACTTTTACCGCCAGCGAAGGATGGATGGCGGCGTTATGGTAGAACCAGATCTCCGCTACCGGGTTATAGAGGGGGTCTGGCGGGAAGCAGGCTTCCGCGACGACCTTCCGGAGAAAATCCGTCCGGAAGACCGGGCTGTGCGGGGCGGGCTGGACGCGGATGAAGAAGGTGGTCCCGTCGGCAGTGGTCTCGGCCGGTGCGTCGGGTTCGATCACTAACTCATCAAACTCGCGGTCGAGGGTGGTCCGCGCGGTGTCGGAATAGCTCACTTCCGCCCCGGACTCCTCCAGCGCGGCGATCTGTAGACGCAGTTTATCGGACGAAATGAGATCGTCGGAATCCAAAAACAGCACGTACTTTCCGGTCGCCGCCCGCAAACCCGCGAGGCGCGCGAAAAGCAGCCCTTGGTTTTCCTGCCGGATGATCCGCTCCGGCGAAAAACCGAGACGTCGGATCGCAGCCTCCGCGGGTTCGGTTGAGCCATCATCCAGAATGACAACTTCGATCGAGAGACCTTCGGACGCCCGTCGTACGCTTTCCAACGTGTAGCGGATCAGATCTCCCCGGTTGCAGACCGGAATTATCACGCTCAAAGGCGGCCTAAGTCTGTCCACTATCCTGCTCACAGTTCGGGAAGCTTAACCCTGTGCGACCGTAGCGGTCGCTCGGGCGGTGATTCAAGAATTCTAAGCGCCGCGGCGAGCACCGTTTCCGGCTTTATCATTTTCATGCACTCGACGTCGTGCGGACAACCTTGGCGCAACCCGCACGGAGCGCAGGCTGGGGCGGCGCCGATGTTTTCATTGCAGGGATAACCAACCGACTCGGCGGTGGCGCGGCCGCCGAGGATGACCACGGCGGGGCAATCCACGGCTCGGGCCAAGTGGGAGAGAAAGCCCTCGAGACCGATGAACACATCCGCACTGGAAATGAGTGACGCCGCTTCGCGGATGGATGTTTTCCCCCTTCGATCCTCGTCAGCCTCGCAGGCTGGATCGGAGTGGGCGCCGATCTGAATCACCTCGGCGTGACGCTTGAGAGCGGTGGAAAGGGGCCTCCACGCAGCCTGCACCCAGTCCTTGGTCTCGAAGGGTGACTTCGCGGAGCGGGTGGAAGTGTGAATGACGATTCTTTTCCGCCGGGAAGCATGGATAAGGTTTTCCTTAGGAAGAAGGTTCAGATAGGGTCGCACCTGAATTTCCCCTGTAATTCCCGCGAGCCGGCACATTTCAACGATGATGTGGTGCCGCGGCAGGATGTCTCGGTTGGGTTCCTTGGGATTTCCGCCTGCATAATAAGGCTTAATCACCCGTCCCCCGAGACGCCGAAGTCCGGCGGCAAAAAAATCATCAAGCGGCAGGATCGCTGAGGCGTCCTCATTCCCTGAGAAGATTTCGGGCCTTGCGGTCATCATCGCGAACGGGCTCCCGCGGTTTCGCGCCTCACGGAGAACTGCTGTGCAGAGCAGGTCGTCTCCCAAACTGAGCCCTCCGAAAAGAAGCGTCTTGGGGTGGTATCCCCTACGCAGCAATAGGAAAGGGAACGCTGCGTAGGCTAAAAAGCGGTTTATATTTAGCAATATCTAGTGTACCTAATATAATTTTATTAGCGCTTAATATTAACCCATTGAAAAAGCGCAGGATTATTTCAGCAATAAATCCAATGTGCTAAAATCGTAGCAAATCCGCTTGGCCTTCAAATTGCCCGAGCATTCCCGCCCAACGGACTTTTTTGGCTGGTCCGCGCCAAGCGCGTGTGCGGACGTAGGCGCGGGCGGCGCGGAGGGAAACTGATCCGGGTGCTATGGCCGGCCAAGGGCATTGGCCATGCAGGGCCAGGACCTGCACCCAGGTGCGCATGATTCCGCGGTGGAGGCGTGCGAGATACGCTGGCGCCAGCCGCGACGAGGGGATCAGGTGGCGCAACCGGAGGTTCGGAAAGTAGCCGACGTCTCCGCCGGCATGGAGCGTGGTGAAGACGAGGTCATTGTCGCCGCCCGACGCCAGACTAACTCCCGAGCGGTCGAGTTGGTGACGCCGAGGATCGCGTTCCACCGCCTGAGCGTAAGCCATCGCATAGGTACGCCGAACCGCTAGCCCTGCACCCACCGGGGCAAAATCCGGCCAAGGGGCATGCGGGCCTCCTTTGGCGATTTTGGTCTCCGAGCTAAGATCCCTTAGTGCCAGCAAGCCGTGAAATTCCCGTGTCCAGGCCGGTGGAGACGACTCCCATTCCGGCACCACGGGTCCGCCTGCTGCTCCGAGACTAGGCCGGGAGCCGAAGCATTCCGCCGCGGCCGCGAGGTAGCCGGGATCCAGCACGTTGTCGTCATCGACGAAAACGAGGACATCACCTTGGGCGGCACGGATACCCGCAAGACGGGCGGGGGTGAGCCCGATGGTGGCCTCTCGTACCACGCGCTTTGTGCTGGGTAGGGCAGCGACCGTGGTGTCCGGCAGCGCCGGCTCGCTGCCATTGTCGACGAGTACCGTCTCCCAAGCTGCCCGGGGCAGGGTCTGCGCCGCCAGACCCGCCAGCGTGCATGTCAAGCGCCCCGGGTGGGGGTTGCGGGTGGGAATGACGACCGTGATCAAACGGTTTTGGGCTTGCGGGCGACAAAGTTGGCCAGCGCGTGGTCGCTGCGCTCGTTGCGCGTGAGGACGGAGATTTCGAATCCGGCCGATCGGAGCAGGTGCTTCGGCTCGGTGTCATCGCTGATGCCGTCCTCGAGAATCACCGCCCGGCAGGCGGAACCGTGCAAAGTCTGCTCCAAGCCGCGGAGCACCGCGGCCTCGTGGCCCTCGACGTCGATCTTGATCACGTGTGGTGCCGGGAAGAGGCCCTCGGCGATGAGATCGTCGCCGCGTGCGGCGGCCACCATGACCTTCCCGGAGTAGGTGGCCTCGGACCACGGGCTCAGGGTCGTCATGCCGGAATTTCCGGCCGGTCCCAAGTGGAGCGGAAGGTAGGC
>JACCDP010559556.1_pt1 | contig 55798 bp, 53 predicted proteins | sample 7445841 | NCBI WGS metagenome assembly JACCDP01 (sample SAMN15323441, study PRJNA562643) | freshwater metagenome | isolation source: river surface water | place: USA:Blue River Watershed | collected 2017-08-17 | reverse complement strand
GCGAGTCGAGCCGCCATGGATGGCTTCACGGCGTGTCCTGACCGGCCTCCCCCCGTCGTGCGACCGTCGTGCGGTAGTGCTGAACAAAACAACCGAGAGACTTGATGAGAGACATAGAATCTCCCACACCCTCAGGGCAGCGCCAGGGCCACGATGCGCGCCGCTTCGCCGCGCGGACTCACCGCCATCACCAGGTACTGCTTGCCCTCGTGCATATAGGTCATGGGCACGCCGGTCACCACCCCCGGCATGTCGATCCGGGCCACGATGTCGCCCGTGGCCTTGTCATGGGCCCACAGCACCGGGTCTCCCCCCACGCCCTCGCCCGCGAACAGCAGCGTCTTCGTCAGCACCAGGCCGGAGCGCGTCGGCTTGCCGGTGCGGCCGATGTCCATGCCCTGCAGCAGCGGATGATTCCTGATGGCCTCCGGGGTATCGCCATTGACCACCTGCCAGACGTGATCGCCGCTCGTCATGTCGATGGCGGTGATGCGGCCGTAAGGCGGCTTGACCAGCGGAATGCCGTCCACCGAGGGCGTGCGGCTGCCTCCGGCAATGTACTGCACGCTGGAGACATCGGGTTCGTTCACCAGCGACAGCACACTGGTCGCGGTGCGCGAGGGCACATAGAGCAGGCCGGTTTCCGGGTCGTAAGCCGCGCCCTCCCAGTTCGAACCGCCTGTGGAGGACGGCAGGTGCAGCGTGCCGTGGGTGCCATCCTTCGGATCCTTGAACAGCGAGGGCGGCGTGAACACCGAGCTGCTGAAGCGGAACGGGCGGGCCGCTTCCCGGGCCTTGGCCAGAATCTCCGGCGTGAAGTCCACCAGATCGTCCTCCTGGAAGCCCTGCCTGTCATAGGGCAGCGGCAGCACCGGGAACGGCTGGGTGGATGCTGTCCACTCGCCCGGCACGTCGGTGGCGGGCACGGCGCGCTCCTCGATGGGGAACAGCGGTGCACCCGTGGCCCGATCGAAGGTGAACAGATGCGACTGCTTCAGCGTCTGGATCAAGGCCTTCCGACCGTCCGGCAGGTCGGCCAGGATCGGGGCCGACGGGGTGTCCCAGTCCCAGATGTCGTGATGAGTGCTCTGGAAATGCCAGCGCACTTCGCCCGTCTTGTAGTCCAGCGCCACGGTGGAGCTGGAGTAGAGATTGTTGCCGGGACGATCGCCGCCGTAGCGATCCCCGGTGGCCGACTCCACGGGCAGATACACTAGGCCGAGCTCCTCGTCGGCGGACATGGGTGCCCAGACGCCCGCATTGCCGGTGAAATCCGCGCCGGCCAGCCAGGTCTCGAAGCCGGGCTCACCTGGCTCAGGAATGGTCTTGAAGGTCCACAGCAGTTCGCCTGTGTTGGCATCGAAGCCGCGGATATCACCCTTCACATTGCTCGCCGAGACCGGCCGCATGCTCACCAGGTGCGCCGCGCCGGCAATGATGACGCCGTCCACGGCCATGGGCATGAAGGACATGCCGATGTCGAGGTCATCCCGACCGGGGCCACGACGCAGGCCCTGCTGCAGATCCACCCAGCCGTGCTTGCCGAACGTCTCGATCTCGCGCCCGGTGCGGGCGTCCAGCGCCACGAGGTAATAGCCCGGGGTGATGGTGAAAATGGTCTCCTGGCCGTTGTTGTCGTACCAGGTCAGGCCCTTGCCCGAGCCCTTGCGCGGGGCGGCATCGAAACGCTCGCCCTCGTCGGGGCGCCACATCCACTGGATCTGGCCGGTGGCGGCGTCCAGGGCGACGATATTGCGGGTGGCGCCGGCCGTGACATAGACGCGGCCATTGACCATCAGGGGGGTGGTGACACTGGTGGACTCGCGTTCCGGGCCAAAGGCGCCGGCATCGAATTCCCAGGCGATCTCAAGCTCATCCACGTTGTCGGCGTTGATCTGGTCCAGTGGGGCATAGCGGGTGGACGCATTGCTGCCGTTGAAGGCGGTCCAGGCGAAGCTGTCAGCGGCGCCCTCGGCGGCAGCCGCAGGCGTGATGCTCGTGGCCAGCAGCGCGTCGGCGCTCAACGTGTCCGGCAGCGCCACCGCCGCATTGCGCATCAGGAAGGCCGCAAGATCCATGTACTGGGCATTGCTGAGGGAGCCCGGAGTCTCCGCGGGCATGGTGGTACGGATCAGCTCATACAGCTCGCCGCCTGGCCGCCCGACCCAGCGCGCGTTCAGACGCGCCTGCATCTCCACCGGCACGTGACAGCGGGAACACTCTTCCTCGAACACGTCCTGGCCGCGAGCAACGTCGACTTCCTGCGCCAGCGCGGCAGTGCCGGCGAGGCTCAGAACCAGGGCAGACAAGGCGGGAATGACTGATTTCACGGAAACTCTCCTTCTTCAGACGGCGACATGCCGATGGGCCGACAATGCCGCCAGGTGAGTGAACTGCAGCTGAACCGCAGCAGGCGCGGATGTTACGCCCCGGGAGAGGAAGTCAAATACCGATCAGATCAATATTTATGCACTCAGTTCTCGCGCACGCAGCGCGGATCGCCGCTCTGGATGGAGCGGATCTGTTCGCGGGTCACGGGCAGCGGCGCACAGCCGTGATCCGTGCCGCAGATCAGATCCCACTCTGCGCGCGCCAGATTGTGGCAGCCGAAACAGTTGCCACCGCGGCTGTTGACCACCTCGGTGGTACCGCGAACGGCGATGCTGCTGCCTTCGGGGGAGACCTTGAGCTCGAGGAATTCCCAGTCATTGGTGGCCGGGTTCCAGCCTTCCTGGTGCTTGACCATGACTTCAGAGGGAATCAGGGACACCACGGAGCCGGGCGGGAACTTGCCGCCGTTGGCGGACTGGGCCACTGCCACGGTGGCGTCGAGATTGCCCAGCAGATTGTCGACGAAGTATTCGCCAACCTGGGTCATCGCGGTCAGGCAGTCGAAGGACGCATCTGTCACTTCGATCTGCTTGCTGTTGTCAGCCGTCATGGCCTGGCCCGCCAGCAGCAGGGCAGCACCCGCCAGCAGTGTTCTGGTGAAGGTCTTCTTGAGCATGGGAAATCCTCGTGGCCGTGGGCGGACCGATTTCCGCCAAGGTGGCGGCATTCTGCTCCTCGGCACCGGGCAAGACAAGCCGGCGGCTTGGTCGAACGCGGCGCGGGGCGTAGAATCCCGCCCCTTCGCAATCCCACACGTCACCCGAGGTTTTTCCGCATGAGTTCCCTTCCCCCCTGCCCGCAATACGGCTCCGAATACACCTACGAGAATGGCGACCTGCTGGTCTGCCCGGAATGCGCCCATGAATGGTCGACACGGGCGGCGACGGGTGCCGCAGAGGACGTGCGCGTGATCAAGGACGCCAATGGCAATGTGCTGCAGGACGGTGACAGCGTCTCCGTCATCAAGGACTTGAAGGTCAAGGGCAGTTCGCTGGTCGTGAAGCTCGGCACCAAGGTGAAGAACATTCGCCTGGTGGACGGCGATCACGACATCGACTGCAAGATCGATGGCATTGGCGCCATGAAGCTGAAATCGGAGTTCGTGCGCAAGGCCTGATCAGGCCGCAACCGCCGCACACTCGCGTGCACACGCCGCGCAGGAATCCGCCAGCGTGGCGCACTGCGCGTGCTGCGCTGCGTGGGTGCGGCACACCGCTTCGCACTCTTCGCTGATTTTTCCGGCCACGGCCGCCAGTGCAGGCAGATTCGCCGAATGATTGGACGCCAGGGTGATCAGCGGCTCGCAGATCGCCAGCATGTCGTTGACGCCGGACAGACAGTTCGCCAGTGACGTGTCGCCGGTCACCAGCAGCGCCTGCAGATGCTGCATGCAGGCCAGGCCATCGCGCTTGCAGTGCAGCGCCGCCTCGACCAGTGCCATGTGGCCGGTCATGGCGGCATGGTTGTGCTCGGCGGCCATGCTGCGGCTGGCGGCAAGCCCGGTCGCCAGCAGTGCGGCGCCCTGCAGCAGGGTGCGGCGGGAAACAGTGGATTCTTCGTGGGTCTGGGATGTGTGAGTGCTCATGGAAGCTCCTTGGGTAAACATGAGGTTTGATCAAGTTGAGGAGTATAGGCCCGAACGCTGCCCAAAAACTGCTCAGCTTTTCCTTCGACAAAAAAAAGAGGCCCCGGGGGGGCCTCTTCTTGCGGTGGCCACCGGGTGCGTCGACTACCCGCAACCCGGACAGCTAGTCTCGCGGGATGACTTAGAAGTCGTAAGTCACGCGAGCGTAGAGTGAACGACCCATCGGGTCCTGCAGCTCGCCGATAACGCCGGCGAAGTCAGGAGTACGCTGAGCCTGACGATCGAACAGATTGCGTGCACCCACGCTGACACCCACTTCGCCGTCATACAGGCTCAGGCCGCGGTAGGTGTAGGCCAGGTCGAAGTCTGTCCAGGCCTTGACCTGACCGCCGATGATGGTCGGGTTGGGATTGGTATTGGCGAACTGCAGGATGGACGGGATGTAGTTCGTCCCATCCCAATCCAGCGCGCTCACGTAGTGCACAGTACCGGTGACTGCGTGGCTGCCCATGACCCAGCCCAGACGCAGGTTGGCTTTCCACTCGGGCACGGCAGGCGCAGTGGCTGTCAGCAGGTTGGTCTTGCCCAGACCTTCCTGTACGGCAGCGGCAGCGTTGTCCTGATACTCGAAGGAATCCATCATCGTGGCTTGCAGGTTCACGCGGAAGTCACCCCAGTCGCCCAGGCTGAAACGGTAGTTACCCTGGATGTCGTACGCGGTAACCTTCACGCTCTGGGCATTCACGTTGCCGGGAGAGGTAATCTGCAGCAGGTTGCCGAGGTCGTCCGGGTCGCGCAGGATTTCCGGGTTGGACAGACCGCTGTTCAGCCAGGCCTGCAGCTGGGCGCGGGTCGGCTGGTTGGCAGCGCCAACGCCTGAACCAGTGAAGCCTGACCACTTCTTGAAGGCTTCGAAGTCATTGTTCATGACCTGCTGACCGGAGATGCCCACGATGCGGTTGTCAAAATCGGTCTCGTTCCAGGTGATGGACAGATCGAAATCTCCGAAGGACAGATCCATACCCAGTTGTCTGGATGTGGAGTACTCGTTTTCCAGCGCTGGGTTGCCGCCGGAGCAGGCAGTGGTGAACGCGGAGAACGGAGAGAAGCGGTCAGACACCGTGGACAGACCGCAACTTACGGGGTCCAGCAGCTGCGTCAGTGACGGGGCAATGAACGCATCGCCCGTGGTGGCGCGCAGGGTCAGGAAGTCCGCTGCAGCCCAGGTGATGCCGAATTTCGGATCTGTGGACTTCTGGCCGGTGCTGAACTTCTCCTGACGAACAGCGGCCTCGATTTCCACAGTTTCCAGGACGGGGATTGCCAGTTCGACGAAGTAGGCGTCGACTTCTCGAGAACCAGTAGTAACGCTCTCTGGATAGACACCCCCAATCCACGTGTCACCACGCATTTCCTGCACGGACGGAGTATTGGTGTACTTGTCGCCACGCCACTGGTATCCCACGGCCGCGCCGATCGGGCCGCCGGGCAGTTCGAAACCGCCGAGCGGCACTTCACCGTTCAGCACGACGTCTACGGTGTCAAGCCAGAACTGAGAATACTCCGGTGTGCGACCGGCGATGGCGTTCATCACGTCCTTCGTGTTGTTGTTAGCCTCGTCGACCACGAAGAACGGGTTGTAGCAGGCGTCGCGATCTCGCAGCACGTCACAGTTCAGCCCCTGCTTCATGGCAGAGATGCTGTAGTTCTGGTTGGACATCGCTCGGAAGTCCTTCTCGCTGCGGCTATACGCCGCCATGCCTTGCCAGCCTTCAATGAAGGGCACAGCGAAGTCTGCCTGCAGGCTCAGACGGCTGTTGTGGTCGGAGCTGCCGGACATGTTGTCGCCATCAGAAGTGTGACCGTCGGACGCAGTGTGCGTCTTGTTGATCGGACGCAGGGAGCGGGCGAACACGTCTTCGCGCAACATAACGCCATTAGGCGTTGTGCCGGACACGATGTAATCCATGCGACCGTCCTTGTTCAAGTCTACGGTGCCACGATCGGGGATACCGTCGCGATTGGCGTCAACACCGTACAGCTGCTGGCCTGCAGCATTTTTCGCAAGGAACGGGTTGCCGGGCTGCTCACCACGAATGGAGGGCAGCTCGCCAATACGGGAGTTACCCGGGTTGGACGTGGACGTGTAGGAAGTCTCGGCCAGGCGTGACTGGAAGTACTGAGCCTTCAGCACCAGGTCTTCACTCACATCCCAGGTCGCGTTGGCGAAGAAGGAGGCTGTGTCGGTCGGCTCACGGTAGCTGCGGGTATCACCGTAGTCGAACCAGCAGTTGGTGCCCACGCGCATGCCGAAGGGGTTGTTCTTGGCACCGGCCACATAGCCGTCACGCTCGGCTGCTGGGGCGCAGTTCGGGTCGGCCGCGTTGGTGAAGGCGCCGGTGTACTGACCGGCCGCGTTACGCACCGGCACACGGTAGTTGCCCGGCGCCAGTGAGGAGTAGTTCATCCCGGCCTGAGCCAGGTAGGGTCGCTCGTCCCATGCCAGACGGCTGTTGGTGCGGTACTGGCCCGCCATGATCACGTCGAGGCCGCCGATGTCGCCGCCCCACATGGCCTGAACGGATTCTTCGTCGTAATCGCCTTCGCCATCACGCTCGCCGTAGACTTCCACCTTGCCGCCGTCATAGGACGTATACGGCACGAAGTTCACCACGCCTGCCACCGCCTCGTTGCCGTACAGAGCGGCGGCGCCGTCTGCCACGATGTCGATGCGCTGGATCGCGATGGTCGGGATCATCACCTGCACGTTCTCGTCGGCGACACGCTTGCCGTCAACCAGCGTCAGGGTGGAACGGGCGCCCAGACCACGCAGGTCGATGGACTGGCTGCGGGAGGAGGTGCCTTGGATGGTGTTGGTGGTGGAAGAAGACGGACCGCCAACGAAGGACATGTTCTGCACGACTTCGCCGAGGTTCAGGGTGCCGGCGTCGGCAAGATCGTCTGCGCTGAGCTGGGTAACCTGCGACGCCGCCTGGAACCCTTCCGAACGTCGAATATAAGAACCGGTGACCACCACCTCTTCGACTTCAGGTTCGGCCTGAGCGAAAGACTGGTGGGCAATGGGAATCAAGGACAGGGAAATCGCCGCGCTCAACAGTCTGCGCTTGTGGGGTGCAATCTTTCGCATACAACTCTCCTACAGGATGGTTTTTGTTATCAAAAGCTTGTGGACTCGAATTCTAATGAAGGGTGGCGCGTGGCAATAAGTATCCCTGCTCATGGCCAGCCTCCCTCCACGGAACCAACTGGATATGCAACGCAGCGAATAGTGTCCCAGTGCAGGCGCAATAGCAACAATTTGTAATGGACCGTCACTGTCGAGCCGCAGGTTTTTGCGACAGAACGAACGGTCTGGGAATATTCGTAGCAAGTAACACTTTCGCCCTCTTCGGTAACACTTTACTGACGACTGAGCTCCCTGAGTCGCTCGTTCAGCATCTGCAGAATCTGGCCGAGTTCGCGAAAGTACTGATCAGTGGCGGCCAGGGCGTTCATCTTCTGCGTAAACTCGGCAAACTGTGGCTGCAATTCCCGGATGAGCGCTTCCTGGGTCAGCAGCTCGTCGGTGCCCAAGCGGTAGTCGTTGGCGTTTTGACCCCGGCGCTCCGTCACAAAGCCAGGCTCGCAGCCTACCTGCGGAATGTTCGATCCTGTGGGCGTGAACTTCTGGCAGACCACATCGAAGGCATCCTCCTGATTGTTGCGATTGAACACTGCATAGAATTCGGCCTGGATCTTCTCGATCTCATCCCGCAGCTGAGCCGCGGTCAGATCCTCGATGACGATCTGCTCCTCCGCCGCCTGTGCCGGCGCCAGGGCCCCCAGCCATGCCATCGTCAGTACTGCTGCTGCCTTCCCCGCGAATGTGCTCATAATTGCGTGCTCTCTGCTGAATGAGTGATGCCGGCGCCATAGCGGCGCCCGCCTGATCAGCAGGCATTATGAAACTGGACGGACGGGCGATTCAAATATATCTTCAGGGCCTTTTCAGAACGGCCACTCTCTGTGATCGCCACCACGCTGCTCTGAACCCCGAACCCACTGCCTTTCACAACGACTCACCAAAACAAGGAAGCACGACTTTGCAAATCATTCCCGAAGCACTGTTCCCCAGCATGGTCTGGACCACCCTCTTTGATGACCGCGAGGCCTTCAACGCCAGCCTGCTGCAACGCGCCCTGGCGCTGCGCGCGAGCGACCCGGCTGGCGTGCAGAACACTAATGTCCATGGCTGGCAAAGCCCGAACATCCTGCAGAACCTGCCCGAGTTCAACGACATCAACCTGCGCATCCTGCAGATCTGCGACCGCATCGGCGAATCCCTCAACTTTCGCCCGGGCGTGCAGTTCATGCTGCAGTCCTGGCTGAACATCAGCCCGCCAGGCGCGTCCAACAAGGTGCACTTCCACGCCAACTGCCACTTCAGCGGCGTCTACTACATCAGCCTGAAGGCGCCCGAATGCGGCAGCATCTATTTCCGTGACCCGCGCGTGGCCTCGCGCATGCTGACCTACCCGGTGGACCGCGTGTCCGACTTCACCGCCGAGGAGATCCGCATGCGTCCGGAAGAGGGCCGCATCTATGTGTTCCCGGGCTGGCTGGAGCACGGGGTGGAAGAGAACACCAGCGACCGCGACCGCATCGGCATCAGCTTCAATGTGCTGGCGGTGGAGCAGGGCCAGGTGACGCCTGGCTGAAGCCGGGCCTTCGCTCCGGGCGAGGCAGCAGGCAGGCACTGCGACACCGTGTCACAGCGTCGACTGCGTCGCTCGCAGTTATCCTGCGAATCACCAGAGTGCACCACGGCATCTTGACTCCCTAAAGGAGAGCCCCATGCAGTACGTGCTGATCATCCATGAAGTCACGGATTACCCCGCCTGGAAGCAGGTCTTCGACAACGCGGCAGGCATCCGCCGGGAAGCCGGCGAGCGCCGCTATCAGGTGCTCAAGCACGAGCACGACGCGAACAGGATCGTGCATTTCTCGACCTGGGCGTCGATAACTGCGGCCAGGGCATTTTTCGAATCGCCCCGACTGGTGGAGATCCGCAGGCAGGCCGGTGTGAAGGCGCCTGAGTTCCTCTATCTGGAACAGCTGGAAGCGGGCACGTTCGACGAGTGACGCGCAGGACTATGATGCGTCGCGCGTACATCTTGCAGGACGCTTCCAGCAGCCACCCCTCTGCAAGACACGCCCTGAACAGGTGACGGCAAGGCCGTTAACCGGCACTATGCGTCCCACCGCAATTACCCATACAAGGATTTCCCCATGTTCAACCACATCATGATCGGCACCAATGACATCGAGCGCGCCAAGCGCTTCTACGACGCCGTGCTCGGCGTGCTTGGAGCGGGCGAACCCGTGCGCAACGTCGGCCCCAGCGGCCATGTGCGCCTGTTCTACCGCCACGACGGCAGCACCTTCTGCCTCACCGAGCCCATCAATGGCGAGCCGGCCACCGTGGCCAATGGCGCCACCATCGGCTTCAAGTGCAGTTCGCCCGAGCAACTGCAGGCCTTCCACGACACGGCGGTGGCGCACGGCGGCACCTCCATCGAGGACGCGCCCGGCCCGCGTCAGGGCAGTCTGGGCACGATGTACCTGGCCTATGTGCGCGATCCTGACGGCCACAAGCTCTGCGCCATTCACCGTCCCGGCTGACGTCGCAGCGCCTGACACGGGAGCAGCCCCATGCACAGTCCCTCACTCGCCCTGCTCGGTGCCACCGGCAATCTCGGGCGCCATGTCGCCAGGCAGACGCTGGAACGCGGCTGGCCGCTGTCCGTCGCCGTGCGTGACCGGCGTCGACTGGCGCCGGACGTGGAGGCCCGCGCCCAGGTCAGCGAACTCAATCTGGACACGGCCTCGCTGGCGCAACTGGCGGGCTTTGTGGACGGGCATGAAGTGCTGGTGTTCTGTGCCGGCGTGGTGACCCAGGGCGAGGCCTTCGTGGCCATGGTCGACAAGGTGGTGAGTGCTCTCGAGACGCTGCCCGCCGAGCGGCGTCCGGTGTGCTGGTTCCTGGGCGGCGCCGCCCTGCTGGACCTGGATGCTGCCGGTCGTCGTGGCGTGGAATTGCCCAAGGTGCGCGACACCTACTGGCCGCACCGCGTCAATCACGAGCGGCTGCAGCGCAGCCCGCTGGACTGGCGTCTGCTCTGCCCCGGCCCCATGGTGGATCAGGAGGCGCTGGGCGTGGCGGCACTGCGCGTATCCGCGAATGCACTGCCCGCCCCGCTGCCCGCTCTGGCGCGCGTATTGGCGGGTCCGCTGCTGTTGCCGCTGTTCGTCGCGAAGATTCCGCAAATGATCGTTCCGTATGCCGATGCCGCCGCCCTGATCCTGGAGCATGTGCATCGCAGTGACCCTTTCGCGCGCTGCCGCGTCGGGCTGGCGCTGCCGCCCGGCATGAAAGGCAGGAAATCCCAGTGGGCCGCACGTGCACGCGACACGCACGACGCCTGAACGGCGAGTGTACGCACGGCCTGCAAGCCGGCGGGAAAACTCAGCCAGGGAAGCGCTCGAAGACCGGCAATTCCTGCATGTGTGCCATCCACCCCAAACGCTCGGCCACCTGAATCTGCAGAGTGGGCGCCAGCGCATCCGGGTCATCCAGCGTGGCGGTCTGCACGTCGACGATGCCGGGCAGATTCACCGCATTGCGATAGAACAGCCCTGTGCCGCAGTCGGGGCAGAAACTGCGCATGGCGGTGCCGGAGGAATTGATGGTCTTTGGCTGCCCGGCCGTGACAGTCAGCCTCGCCTCCTGAAACATCGCCCAGGATACGCAAGGCGCGCCCGCGCTGCGACGACAGTCGCTGCAATGGCAGAGCGCCACATGCAGTGGAGCACCGTTGAGTTCGTAGCGGATGGCCCCGCACAGGCAATGACCCTGGTGATGCATTTCGGACAACTCCTGGTGGATGGATGGACGACTGCTCGCGCGGCAGCAGGAAACGCGGCAGGCCCGGCGAGTCTACCTGCGCTGCGACCGCCGTCTCAATGTCTGTGGCGAACACGACCCTCGCGGCTTGCATGCCGCACGCCAGAACGCCACCATCGACGCGACATCCATGCCCCTCGGAGGACACCATGAACACCCCGCACAGAATCTTCGCCATGTCCTTCGCGTCGGTGTATCCCTTGTACCTCACCAAGGTCGAGCGCAAGGGGCGCCGCCGCGAGGAACTGGATGCGGTGATCTGCTGGCTGACGGGCTACGACGCGGCCGCGCTGGCGCGCCAGATCGCACAGGCCGTGAGCTTCGAACGCTTTTTCGCGGAGGCGCCCGCGATGAATCCCGGCACCGCGCTCATCACGGGCACCGTCTGCGGCGTGCGTGTGGAAACGATTGCTGACCCGCTCATGCAGAAGATCCGCGGGCTGGACAAGCTGGTGGACGAACTGGCGAAGGGCCGGCCGCTGGCGAAGATCCTGCGCGAGTGAGTGCAGCGAGATCGCCTCCACCCAGGCGAGGCAGCCCGCGCCACTCACACGCAAAAAAAAGCCCGGCATTGCCGGGCTTTTTCGGTTCTTCCCACTCAGTCGCGGTAGGTGCTCACGGGTGGCAGCTGCGAGCCCGACAGATCCGCCGGCACACTCTGCTCCACGCGCACGGTGTGCGTCAGGGTGCCGATGCCCTCGATGCTGGCACTGATGGTCTCGCCATCGACGAGGTAGCCCGAGCCGGTGGCCCGCTCGACGCGGCCTGCACCCGTGCCGCCGGAGGTGCCGCTCTGCAGCACGTCGCCCGGGAAGATCGTGATCAGCGACGAGGCATACTCGATCAGCTCGGGGATGTTGTGGATCATGTCGCCGGCCTTCGCTTCCTGCACGGTCACGCCATCAATCACCAGAGTCTGGTGCAGACGCTCCATCGGGTCGCCGAAGAACTCCTTGGGCACGATCCACGGGCCCTGCGGTGCAAAGGTGTCATGTCCCTTGCCCACGAACCAGTCGGAAGTCACGCCGTAACCGCCTGGCGGACGGCCTCCGCGGTCGGAGATGTCCATGGCCACCATGTAGCCGAACACGTGGTCATAGGCACGGGTGGCAGACACGTACTTGCCGGTGCGGCCGAACACGATGGCCATCTCGACTTCCCACTCGATGCGATCACGCCCGAACGGCATGATGATGTCGTCGCCATCGCCAATGACGGCGCCGCGCGTGGGCTTGAGGAAGAGGTAAGGCACCCCGCGATTCTCCTGGCGCTCACGGATGCGGCTGGCCAGTTCGTCGTCGTTGCAGCCTTCACAGGCGTGGGTGTAGAAGTTCACGGCGGCGTTCATGATCTTGCTGGGGTACTGGATCGGGGCCATGATGTCGACCTCGCTGACCGGGTGCACGAAGTTGCGCAGCTCGCGTCCTTCCAGCATGTTCTCTTCCACCATCCAGTTCACGATTTCGTAGATCCGGTACTTGAGACCGTATTCGTACTGCTCGATCAGACCGATCATGTTGTCGGGCATCTCGATGTCCGCATACTGGGGAAGCAGCTCCAGCGCCCGATTGGCGGCAGCCAGATCCACGACGTACTGGTCATTGCGAACGACCAGACCGACTGTCGGCACATCGTTGATGGCGAATGTGCCGACCTTGAAGGGCTCCACCGACTCCATGGCCTGGGCGAGCACGTCCGGCGGACTGGCCGCCAGCGCGAGCGCTGCTCCCAGGGTCAGGCTGTACAGGGCTTTTCTTTTCATTGTTCACTCCTGTCAAAGCACTAGCGTGTTGGGTAAGGTAAGGCTGTTGCGACTGTCGGCATTCTTGACCGACAAGACGCCCCGAAGGTAACCCTGCGTCCGCGACTTGTCCAGTTTGAAAAATTGTTCCATCCACCTTGCACGATAAGCCCATGTCCACCAGCACGCACCGACTTGACCGCTATCTGAACCAGACTCTTGGCCTGCCGCGCAGCGCTGTGCGCGTGCTGCTGGCACAGGGGCGCATACACGTGGACGACCGTCTGGCCAGCGCGGGAAACCAGCCGGTGAATCAGTTCACGCGCATCACGGTGGACGGCGAGGCCCTGCCCTGCCAGACCCCGGTCTATCTGAAACTGCACAAACCGGCAGGCGTGCTCAGTGCCACCCGCGATCCTGTGCACAGGACAGTGATCGACCTGCTGGAGCATCCCGCGCGCGACACCCTGCATCTGGTCGGCCGTCTCGACCGCGCCAGCTCGGGCCTGGTGCTGCTCACCAACGACGGCCGCTGGTCCCGCGCACTGATGTCACCCGAGGCGGCCGTCGAGAAGGTCTACGAGGTGCGTGTCCGTGACCCGCTCACCCTGCCGATGGTTGAGGCCTTTGCGGCCGGCATGCACTTCGCGTACGAGAACATCACGACCCTGCCCGCGCGCCTCGAGATCCTCGAGGACACCCTGGCACGCGTCACGCTTGTCGAAGGCCGCTATCACCAGATCAAGCGCATGTTCGGCCGCTTCCGCAACCCGGTACTGGCCCTGCACCGAGTGCGAATCGGTGCCGTGATGCTGCCGGAAGATCTCGCCGAGGCCAGCAGTTGCGCGCTCGACGTGCAGGAGCTGCGCGCCAGCGGCGCATTCTGGTTGACCTGACACCTCTGCTTGCTACCATGCCGGCGCCCGTCAACATTCAACAGTGACATCCATCGTCACGAGGTCCCTGCAATGAAATTGAAAGCTCTCAGCCTGGCCTGCGTGCTGGGTCTGGCCGCCACGGCCGCCATGGCGCAGGAAGATGTGCGCCTGAATCGCAGCATCGAAACACTCGCCAAGGGCGAGCCCGTGTTCGGCCTGTTCTCCGGCGACTTCTCGCTGGCCAATGCGCGCGCCCTGGCACGTTCCAACCTTGACTATGTGCTGATCGACATGGAGCACACCGCGTTCAACATGGAAACGCTGCAGCAGTTCCTGCTGGGCATGACCGACACCCAGCGCATCGCGCAGCAGGGTCATACCCAGATGCGCACCACGCCGATCGTGCGTCTGCCGGCCAACGGCCGCAATGATCCCGAGTGGATGGTGAAGCAGATCCTGGACATCGGCGCCTTCGGCATCATGTTCCCCTATGTCGAGAATGCCGAGCAGGCACGTCGCGCCGTGTCCGCCATGCGCTACCCGCAGCCGCGCGGTTCCGAGATCATGGAGCCCGTCGGCGTGCGCGGTTCCTCGCCGGGCGTGGCCACGTGGTTCTGGGGCGTGTCCGATTACACACAGAGAGCAGACACCTGGCCTCTCAATGAGCGCGGTGAATTGCTCACGGTGCTGCAGATTGAATCGGCAGAAGGCGTACGCAATGCCGAGGCCATCATGACCACGCCGGGCGTGAGCGCTATCTTTGTGGGTCCCTCGGACTTGTCGATGAACATGGGGCTGCCGGGCAATCACCCGGAAGTGCAGGAGGCGATCGCGAGCGTGGTGGAACTGTGCAAGAAGCACAATGTGCCCTGTGGCATCACCACCAATGCGGGTGACATCGTGCAACGTCTGGAACAGGGCTTCCTGATGCCGACGGTGGGTTACTGGGGCGACGCCGGCATCTCCGGCAGCACCGAGGCCACCCTGCGCATCGCCCGCGAAACCGCCGGTCGCACAGACTGAGTCCGTCCTCTCAGGGCGCCGTGCAGTGAGCCGCTGTCGGCGCCACCCCGGAGCCCAGGGCCACGGGGGCCGGAGCCTGATACGGATTGATGGGGCGTGACTGGCCGTGATCGACCAGCAGCAACAGCAGGACCAGGATCAGGCTCAGGCCGCCCACGCGCGGGCGGCTGGCTTGCAGCAAGGCCGTCATCATCGTCCCCCTCCTGCCGCGCTGCCGCTTGGCGACAGCAGGGGCAGCAACAGACGCGGTCGCAGGCGGATGCCCAGCAGCGATCCTGCGAACGCCGCCACGAACCAGGCCCAGCCATGCAGACTGCCCGTGGACACCCCACTGAAGAAGGCCCCGACATTGCAGCCCAGCGCCACCCTGGCGCTATAGCCCAACACCAGACCCGCCAGCAGCACCACCAGCCAGCTGCGCGCTGACAGCGGCGCCACCTGTGGGTCTGGCTTCTCACGCCAGCGCATGACCAGGAAGGCTCCCAGGATCAGGCCGATATTCGTGAGCGAAGTGACATCGGTCAGCAGCGACTGGCTCAGACGCTCGGCATGAGCAGCACTGCCCCAGAAGGCCGTGCCGCTCAGATCGGCGCCCGCCGCGCTGACCAATTTCGCACCCCACAGCCCAAGTCCGTAGACCACGCCCCAGGACTGCCCGGCGATCACTAAATTCAGGCTCGCCAGCAGGGCGACGAGCAGTGCCGCCAGCCACAGCCGCCCTTGCGGCAGCCGCTTGCCTGGCACGGCACGTCCCAGCGCCAGGGCTGCCAGCACGCCCAGTCCCAGCAAGGTGGCGACCAGCCCGCCGGCCGTGCCGAACAGCCCCTGCAGCGTGAGCAGTGGCAACACGCCGAGACTGCTCCACCAGCCCAGATGCAGGGTGCCGAGGAAACTCCCGGCCACGAAGCCGAGCAGCGCCACCAGGGCGATCGCATTGCCGCTGCCCGCATTGACCAGGGTGCCGGAGCCACAGCCCATCACCACTTGCATGGCGGCACCGAAGACGAAAGCCGCCACGATCATGGCCAGACCGATGGGCGCGTGTGCGCCATTGAGTTCCGTGGGGAAACTGGCCAGCAGGGGCATGGCGACACAGGCCGTCAGCCCGATGGCCAGAAACTGGGCCAGCAGACCGCGCGCATCGCGCTCGGTGACGAGCGTGCGCCAGGGTCCGGCAAACCCGAAGCGCAGCCCTTCCAGGGTCAGGCCGAAGCCGAGCCCGACGAGCAGCAGCAGCGCCGCACGCGGCCCGGCAGTGGCAAAGGTGAGAAAGACGGCTGCCAGAGCCAGCAGCACGAGGGCGGCCCTGCGCGGGGCCGAATGGCTAGTCGAAGTGCTCATGCATCAGGCGCCAAACAGAGTGTCTATCCAGTCGGTGGTCATCTGCCAGTAATGGCGCAAAGCACTCGGCTGATTGTCCATGGGGCGCGCCTGCAGACTCCATTCCGCCATGCTTTCGGCGTACAGGCGCATATTGGGCACATGCTGCAGCTCACTCAGGATGAACCAGTTCACGGCCGCCTGATGCCCGGTATTGCAGAAAGACACCGTGACCGGGGCGTCCTGCTGCGGATAGGCCGCGCGAATCGCACTGACCTGGGCTCGCGGCTTCAAGCGGGCGCCATCGAAGAAGTTCTCGAACGCCAGATTGCCGGCGCCGCGAATGGTGCCGGGCAGGCCGGTGCTGGCCTGAAGCCCCTGAAAGAAACTCGGCGGCCGTGCGTCGATGAGGCGGGCACCGCCATCTTCCACCAGGGCCTCGAGCTCAGCCGTCGTGACGCGCCAGTCGTCACGCCACTGCGGAATGAACTGCGAGGGTGTCACACTGACTGGATCGGTGCTCACTGGCAGGCCCATCGCAGTCCAGGCGGCGAGGCCGCCATTGAGAATCGCCAGGTCCTGCACGCCAAGCGATTTCAACGTCCAGTAGACCCGGGCGGCTGCGCCGAAGTCGGCCGCGTCGCTGCCTTGATGCACCACCACCACCGGGGTATCCGCCGTGATGCCAAGGCGCTGCACCAGGGCGGTCAGCGCCCCTGCCTGCGGCAGCTGACCGGGGTTCTCCTGCGGCCCGCGAAACTGCGCATAAGGTGCCGACACCGATCCAGGCACATGACCCGCGGCATAGTCACCCGTGACCTGCAGCACGCGCGTCTGCGGCACCCGTGCCATGACTGACGCCAGCTGCTGCGGCTCGAGCAGCGGCCACCACCGCTCAGGGGTGGCCAGTGAGGGGCCGGCCGCGAGAGTCAGCACGGCGCCGAGCAACAGGGAACTGAATAGGCGAAGCAGGGTCATGATCGTGTCCAGAGAGAAAGTGCAACCATTCCAGAATCAGGGCTTGCGCAGCTTGACGATGAACTGGTCGGTCACGCCACGGATGCTGGCATCGAACACCGTCAGGCTGCGGTCGTCAGCGGGATTGCGCAGCAGATCGCTGGTCCCGTCGACGATGAAGCCGGCCGCCGCCGCCCCTGCCAGGACCTTGTCGAGTTCGGCACGGTGCATCGGGCCGTTGTCATTGCCGGCATTGCCCGCGTGGTCGATGACGCCAAGCACACCGCCGGACTTGAGCACACGCTTCATTTCCGCCAGGAAGCGGGCTTCCGTCTGCGGATCGGCATTGCGATACAGCTCGTGATATTCCAGTGCGATCACGGCAGCATGGAGCGACCCATCGGGCAGCCCGAGATCGTGCGGGTCGCGGTTCAGTCGCTCGACATTGGCCAGGCGCCCTCCCGCAAGACGGTCGTTGATGGCCTGCTCGGTGCGGGTGCCACGCTCACCGGTCAGGGCAGACGGCGCGTTCTGCATGTAGACCTTGCCGTTGGGGCCAACGGCATTGGCGAGCACTTCGGTGTAATAGCCACCCGAGGCAATCAGATCCACCACCGTCATGCCCGGCCCGATGCCGAAGAAATCGAGAGTTTCCGCCGGCTTGCGGCGGGCATCGGCCTCCTTGTCGGCAGCCGGTCTGCCTTCGGCGGAGACCAGGGCAGCAGTGAGGGCGGCAGCATTCTGAGCCTGCACCGGAAGCGTGAACAGACTGGCCACCAGAGCCAGAGCGAGCGCAATACGAGTCATGGGCGTGTCCTCGAGTGTCGAACCGTTTGCTTGTTGTTGTGTGTCGAGCCGGAACGCGTGCAGTAGTAGCACACTTGCCCGCACAAGAAAATCATCGTGGCGGCCCCTGGCCGGCATTGAGAGTCCAGCGAGGCAGTCGTTAAGATGGCACCGGCGCGCCGCAGTCGGCCGCACTCAGCCACCGAACTCCCGAAACCCCTTGCACGAGCCACCTTCATGATCCGCAGCGCCCGCTCCGACGATGCCCCACAGATTGCAGCCCTGTATTCCCACTATGTCCAGTCCACCACCATCAGCTTCGAGGAGAAGACGCTGACCGGCGAGGACATGGCTGGCCGCCTCGGCGCGGTGCAGTCGGCCGGCCTGCCGTGGCTGGTGGCGGAGCGCGAGGGGCAACTGCTCGGCTTCGCCTGCGCCAGTCCGTGGAAGGTGCGTCATGCCTATCGTCACAGCGTGGAGATCTCCATCTACCTGCATCCGCAACAGCGCGGCACCGGCATCGGCAGCGCGCTCTACACCCGGCTCTTCGCCGCTCTGCATGAGCTGCCGATTCATGCAGTGCTGGCCTGCATTGCCCTGCCCAACGCCCACAGTGTGGCGTTGCACGAGAAATTCGGCATGCGCAAGGTGGCCCACTTCGCGGAAGTGGGCTACAAGTTCGGACAATGGCTGGATGTCGGGTACTGGCAGCGCAATCTGGACGGTGACGTCTATTGATCGCGCTGCCTGCAGGCCATCAGTTCTCGACCAGATCACCGTTCTGAATGGCGAGCTGGAAACGCAGACGAGCGTTGTCGAGATTGCGCTCGGTGTCCTGCAGGAAGCGGGCGCGCACGTCGAAGTTGCCGTTGAGGATCAGCTCGTTGCCGATGCGCACTGCCGTGCGGGGGTCACCCCGGGCAACCAGATTGCCGTTGGCCAGGCCCAGCGAGCAGTGGCCGCCGCCGAAGGGCACGTAACGGTTGTTGCCGTTCTCGCCCGTGGCCGCAACGAAGGCTTCCTGATTGGTGAGGCTGGAGAAGCACCAGCTCACGCCCTTGAGCTCGGCCTTGAAGGCATTGCAGTCGGCAACGGCAATGGTGTGTTCGTCATAGGCCGCCACCGGATCGTAGGCGATGACCTGACCGTCCTGCATGCGCGAGAAGGCAATGCCGTTGTTGTTGATGTAGACCGGGATGGCTTCGGCGGCGCTGGCGACAGAGGCAAACCCACTGACCAGACTCAGACCGCAGAGGGCGGTGACACGAGCGAGTGCTTTCATGGAACATTCCTTCTTGTTGTTCTTGCGTGAGCGTTGAGAGAGTATCAGGCAAAGACCCTGTTCGGGATGCGGGGATTCTAGACCTGCTCCCGAGCCGATTGCCATGACTTTGACGAATGGAAACATAAAATTGCAAACACGCTCCCTCTGCCTTTCCCTGCGCCCGGCACTTGCGGCCGCCCTTCTGCCCCTTTTGCTGCTGCTGCAGGAACCGGTCTTCGCCGATGTCTCGCGTATCGAGATTCATGAGCGCGAACTGCTCGACACCCAGGACTCCGCAGTGCAGTACGAGGCCATTACCGGGCTGCTGCATTTCACACTCGATCCGCAGGCGGCCGGCAACCGGAAGATCGTCGATCTGACGCTCGCACCGACCAATGCCCAGGGCCTTGTCGAATACAGCACCGACTTCCGCCTGCTGGTGCCGCGCGACGGACCGCTCGGCGACACCCTGCTCTATCAGGTGAACAATCGAGGCCGCAGCTCCCTGCCGCCCGATCAGTCACTGCAGCACCCCCTGAGCACACGGGGCTACACCTTCCTCAGTACGGGCTGGATTGCCGAGCTGGAGGCCGGTGAGGAACGCCTGCGTCTGCACGCTCCCGTGATTGGCGACGCGAACTCGCCAGTCACGGGGCAGGTGCGCTACGAGGTGTACGTGAACGCACCGGCCCCCGAGGCCTCCATCGCGGGTGCGGCGCATCTTGCCTACCGGCCCACGGCCGCAGGCCTGCGCGACGCCACGCTCACCCGACGCTTGAATCAGACGGACCCGCGCGAGCCAGTGCCGCGCGAGGACTTCAGCCTGCGCGTCGAGGAAGTGCAGGACAGCGAGCAGGTTCGGATCACCCTGAGCGTGGCGGGCGGTCTGGTGCCGGGCATGCTCTACGAACTGATCTACGAGGCGCAGGACCCGGTGCTTGCCGGCGCCGGGCTGGCCGGCATTCGTGATGTCATTGCTCTGTTGCGACATGGCACGGCGGACGTGTCGCTGAGCGCCACACTGGAAGAACTGCAACTGCCTGCGCTCGCCCATACCGTCGCCTGGGGCAATTCCCAGAGCGGCCGCTTGCTGCGCCAGTTCCTGTATCAGGGGTTCAACGAGGATCTTCAGGGCCGACGAGTGTTCGACGGCGTGCTGCCAGTCATCGCCGGTGGCGGTTTCGGCATGTTCAATCTGCGTTTTGCCATGCCCACCAGCACCAATGGCCAGCATGAATACCATCTGTTCCCGAATGACCATTTCCCCTTCACCTATGGCGATAGCGTGGACCCCTTCACCGGCCGCACCGATGGCATCCTGAAACGGGCACGCGCAAGCGGCACCGAGCCACGGCTGATGCACGTGCAGACATCCAATGAATACTGGATACGCGCAGGCTCACTGGCGCATACCGACCCGCTGGGCGAGCAGGATGCGCAGATTCCGGACAATGTGCGCTTCTACACCATTGGCGGCTCCGCCCACGGCTCAGGATCGGGCCGCCCCGGCGCCGCTGGCGCCGGCCAATTGCCAGCCAATCCCAATCTCTGGTCGCCCATCGCGGATTCCCTGCTGGCCCGCTTGGTCGACTGGGTGCGAACCGACTCTCTGCCGCCGCCAAGCCGCTACCCACGCATCGCTGATGGCTCGCTCGTGCCTTCGCACCTGCCCGACGGCCGCATCAATCCGGCGGCGTGGAATCCGTTGCCAGGCATTGCGCATCCGAAGGCGATGTATCAGGTGGGACATGCGGACTTCGGACCGCGCTTTCTCGAGCAGGGCATCGTCGATCAACATCCTGTCTCTGCGCAGGCCTGGTATGGAGCACGGGTTCCGGCCGTCAATGCTGACAACAATGACTCGGCAGCCAGCACCGTGCTGCCGCCATTGACTGTCGTGCCACTGGGCACCTTCGTGCCGTGGAATCTGCGCAGCGCCGCCAGCGGCGCGGACACCGAACTGCTGCGCCTTTCCGGCGGCTATCTGCCATTTGCAGCCAGTGCGCAGGAGGCTGCCGCCGCGGAAGACCCTCGCGCGCCAGCCAGCAGCCGCTACCCAAGCGCTCAGGACTACCTGCAAACCTACACGCGGGCAACCGACGAACTGATCATGGAAGGATTTCTGCTGCCGGAATTTCGCGAGGCACTGCTGGAAATTGCCCGCGAGAATGCAGCACGGCTGCCTTGATCGACGCGGGCAATGTCGGAAGCTGAACAGCGCCGCTCAGAGGGAACGCGCGGGCGCGTCGATGCGGTAGAAGGCGGTGGACACGAGCCCCGCGCCACCACTGCGTTCCTCGACATGGGAGAGATACCCGCCGAGCTTTTCCAGCGCGCGCCGCGAGCGCAGATTATCCACGCCGATATGGAACCAGACAGTGTCCACCCAGTGCCATGCATGCTGGAGCAGCAACTGCTTCATTTCCTGATTGGCCGGCCCGCCCCACCATGCCCGGGTCAGGAACGTGAAACCCACGGCGATGCTGCGTTCCTGTGGCTGCCAGTCGTAGTAGCGCGTGGAGCCGATGATGGCTCCCGTGGCATTGTCCAGCACGACGAAGGCACTGCCACTGGCCAGCGCACCCTCGAAGAAGGCCGTGCGAAAGACTTCACGCTGCCAGCGCGTGGGCTGTGGGTGCTGCTCCCAGATCAGCGGGTCCGAGGCCGCAGCATGCAAAGCCTCGAAGTCTGCTGCCACGAGGGGCCGCAGCGTCAGTGTGGGGCCGCGCAAGCTTGGACGCAGATCGAAGGCCTCTTGCACTGACATGGACACTCTCACAACCGACGCTGTCGCACGAATGCGGTCAAAGTTTCTTCAGATCCGGCTTGACGACCTTGCCCATGGCATTGCGCGGCATCGCCTCCAGCACCCGCAGCGACTTGGGAATCTTGTAGGGGGACATGCGCGATTCGCACCAGGCCTTCAATTCCGGCAGCGTCAGTGACTGCCCGGGCTTGAGCACCACGAAAGCCGTCACGGCCTCGCCCCAGGTATCGTCGTCGATGCCGGCCACGGCACACTCGGCGATCTTCTCGTGGGTGAGCAGCGTGCCTTCGATCTCCAGGGCCGACAGCTTGTAGCCCCCGGACTTGATGATGTCCACCGAGGAACGCCCCATGATGCGGTAATAGCCTTTCTCGCGCACAGCGACATCGCCGGTGCAGAACCATCCGTCGACAAAGCTCTCGGCGGTAGCCGCGGGATTGTTCCAGTACTCCAGGAATACCGTGTCGCCGCGCACTCGAATCTCTCCCGGCACGTCGTCCTGCGCGATCACCGCACCCGCGTCATCGAACAGCGCCACCTCGACGCCCTTCAGCGGCACGCCGACCGCGCCTGCACGGCGCTCCCCGAGATAGGGATTGGAAATGCCCATGCCGATCTCCGTCATGCCATAACGTTCCAGCAGGGTCTGGCCGGTGAGGGCTTTCCACTGATTGAACAGCTTGACCGGACAGGCAGCCGAGCCACTCACATTCAGGCGCATGATCTTGAACGCCGACGTGATGGCCTCGCGCTTGCCCGCATCCAGCGCCTCGAGATACTGAATGATCTTCACATAAATGGTGGGCACTGCCATGAACAGCGTGTACTTGCGCAAGCGCACCTGGGTCATCACCTGATCCATGTCGAAACGGGGGAAGATGGCGACGCGCGCGCCTGTCCACAGGCCGCAACACAGGATGTTGATGATGCCGTGGATATGGTGCAGCGGCAGGAACAGCGGAATCGAATCCTTGGCCTGCCAGCCCCAGGCCTCCAGCAGCGTCGTCACCTGGGCGCGGATGTTGCGATGCGTGCTGACCACCCCTTTCGGCTTGTTGGTGGTGCCGCTGGTGAACAGGATCATGGCGCGACGCTCGGGCGCAATGACCGGTAGCTTGCCGACCCCGTCGGCAAGGGTTTCCGCCACGGTGAGAAGCTCGATCTTCAGCGCCTGGCAAAGAATGTGCAGCGCGACGATCTGGTCGGTGTCCAGCGACAGACAGGCCACCAGACGAGTGACCTGGGCACAGGTCAGTGCATGCTCCAGTTCCGGTAGCGCCCCTGCCACGTTCAGCGGCACAGCGATGCCACCGGCACGCCAGATGCCCAGCAGAGTCGTGACATAGTCCACGCCGCCCGGAATCAGCAGGGCGATGCGCTCTTCCTTCAGATCAGTCTTGCCTTCAAGCAGACCGCTCGCCATCTTGTTGACGCGTTCGTGCAGATCGGAATACGTCCACTCCCCCGCCGTCGTCTGCAGGGCCACTGCCGTATTGCCGATGCTCAGCGCGGGGAATACCCGCTGCTCCGTGTGACTGCCTGAACTCATTGTGACGTCTTCCTTGTGGGGCAACCGGCACTCGTCACACGAGTGCTCGAACGATGAAATAAAGGACCGAGGGGCCCAGCAGACAACCCACGCCGGTATAGAACGTGGCCGTCATGGCGCCGTAAGGCACCAGCCGCGGATCGGTGGCGGCCAGTCCGCCGGCCACGCCGCTGGTGGTGCCCATCAGCCCGCCGAACACCATGGCCGACTGCGGATTGTTCAGCCCGATGTGGCGCGCCACCAGCGGCGTGCCGACCATGACCAGGATCGACTTCACGACACCGGCCGCAACGGCCAGGGCGATGACATCCGAACTGGCACCGATCGCCGTTCCCGTCACGGGCCCCACGATGTAGGTGACCGCACCCGCGCCGATGGTGGTGATGCTCTCGGCATCGGTGTAGCCGAATGCCAGGGCAATCAGCGCTCCCGCGATGAAGGACACCAGGACTCCGGCGAGAATCGACACCACGCCCACGACTCCCGCCTGACGCAGTTCTGACAGTTGCACCCCGAAGGCCGTGGAGACAATGCCGAAATCCCGCATCATGCCGCCCCCCATCAGGCCGATGCCGGCGAGCAGGCCGATATCCGCGACACCCCGGCTGCCGCCAGTGGCGAGGCCGGCGGCATAGGCGGCCAGCAGTCCCAGGAGGATCGCGATCGCCGAACCGTGGATGCGCCCGCGGGTGAAGCGGCGCGACGCCCAGTACGACAGCCACACCGCGAGCCCGACAATCAGGAATGCGACGATGAGGCCATTGGCCTGAATGACCGTGCGCAGGGTGTCAATCATGGTTCTGCTCCAGCGGCGGCAGCGGCGGACTCTGCGGACCGAACCTGCTGAGCACCGGCACCAGGGCAAAACTGACCAGGACGGCGAGCACACCCGCCAGCACAGCGAGAATGCCGCCACTCGCGGCCGCCACCACGTTCTGGCTGGCCGCCATCGCCACCACGATCGGGATATACATGGCGCCCCAGAATTTCACGCCTTCCCCCGCCGCTCCCGTGGTGAGCGAGCGCATGCGCGGCGAGCCGCCAGCGACCACCAGCAGCAGCATGGCGAGACCGACGCCGCCGACATTGGCCTGCACACCCAGCAATTGACCGAGCAGTTCACCAAGATAGAGACCGGCGAGCAGACAGGCCGAGAGCAGGGCCACGCCGTAAATGATCATGGGCATTCCTTGTTGTTGTTTTGGTGGAATTCGGGCCGCAGTATAGCCGAGCGGCCTCGCACTTCACTACCCTCAGAGAGGTGATTTGCCACGCAATACGGGGACTTGCGCGACAAACTGAATGGCTTCTGAACGAGATTGCGTGCCATCCCTGTGCCTTGCCCCGGGAATCAGGCTACACTCTGCCGCGCCCATTTCTTGACGTCACGATAGCGAAACAGGAAAAGCATCATGCGAAATCATTCCCTGCTGGCAGCCCTGCTCGCCGGCCTGCTCAGCGCCCCGGCCTCGGCGCAGCTTTCAGAGTCCGCCAGTTTTGCCACGGCCATCGAGACGCTCTATCAGGTCAACATCGACGTGCCCTACACCTCGCAGGCCGGCGCGCAGCTGGCCATGGACGTCTACGCGCGCCGCGATGTCACCACGCCACAGCCCACCCTGGTGTTCTTTCACGGCGGTTTCTGGGTGGCAGGCAACAAGAACGCTCAGATCATGGCGCTGCTGCCCTGGCTGGAGATGGGCTGGAACGTCGTGAATGTCGGCTACCGCCTCGGGGGCACGGCACCGGCCCCCGCCGCCCTGATCGATGCCTTCTGCGCGCTGCGCGCCATTGCCGCGGAAGCGGAGCGCTTCCACATCGACACGCAGAAGCTGGTGGTGAGCGGGCAGTCTGCCGGCGGACACCTGGCGCTCTCCGTGACCATGATTCCCGACAGCGAAGGCTTCGCCTCCGGCTGCCCCGATGGCACCACGCCGCCCGTGGCCGCCGCCATCAACTGGTTCGGCGTCACCGACGTGCAGGATGTGATCCAGGGACCCAATCTTGCCGAGAACGCGGCGCGCTGGTTCAATGGCGTCGCCCAGCCCATGGCCATGGCGCAGCGTCTCTCCCCCATTCGCTATGTGCGCAATGATCTGCCGCCGATCCTGAGCATTCACGGCGACGCCGACGCGGTGGTGCCCTACGCTCACGGCGTGGAGCTGCACCGGGCCCTGGCCGCCACCAATGTACGCAACCAGCTGTTGACGATCCCCGGCGGCGGGCACGGCCGTTTCACGGCCGAAGAACGCGCACGCATCTACATCAGCATTCAGGACTTCCTCATGGAAGCAGGACTTTGACATGAACACGCTTTACGACGCTCACCCCGTGATGTTCAAGAACCACCCCTTCGGCTTTGTGCTCAGCATCCTGCTGATTCCGCTGGGCATCGGCATCCTGATCCTGTTGTGGTGGCATCTGCAGAACAAGTCCTCGCGCCTGACCATCAGCGAGAATCATGTGCTCTACGAGAAAGGACTGCTCAGCAAGGAGCGCTCGGAAATCGACATCGAAAGCGTGCGCACGGTGAAAGTCAAACAATCGTTCTTCAATCGCATCTTCGGCACGGGCACCATCGAGCTGTACACCTCCGGTGATCAGCCCGAGATCGTGGCTGCCGGCATGCCCGATCCGAACCGCGTGCGCGAGATCATCAAGGCCAATCAGAAGGAAAATTGAAAATGGTGGGTGAAACCGACAAGAAGGACAAGGACGATTCCCGCCGCATCGCCATCGCGTTGATCGTGCTGGTTTTGCTGCTGGTGGTGGCCGCGGCGCTGATGCTGCCGCTGGTGGCGGAACTGGTGGCCACGCATCTGGCACCCGGGCTCGGCATGCGCGATGCCGCCGTGATTGCCTTCTTCCTGACGCTGTTGATTCTGGTGGTGTTCGCCATTGCGTCGGGGGACGGCCTGCTGGGCGAACTGCAGTTCATGCTGATCGGTTTTCTCGCATTCTTCGTGATCCTCTGGCTGATGATCGCCTGGATCTTCTGAGCCCGTGTGCGCCGCTGTCTCAGCGGCGCAGTTCCTTGGGCATGCTGAACACGATGTTTTCCTCCACCCCGGCGAGTTCCTCCGGCTCCATGCCGCAGATCTGACGCAATCGTTCCACCACCTGCTGCACCAGGATCTCCGGAGCCGAGGCGCCGGCTGTCACCCCAAAGCGCGTCTTGTTCTCGAACCACTGCGGCTGCACGTCATCCACACTGTCGATCAGATACGACTCGCAGCCCAGCCGCTCGGCCAGCTCCTTCAGGCGATTCGAATTGGAGCTGTTGGGCGAACCCACCACCAGCAGCAATTCACACTCCAGCGCCAGCTGCTTCACGGCATCCTGACGATTCTGCGTGGCGTAGCAGATGTCCTTCTTGCGCGGGCCTTCGATCTGCGGAAAGCGCTCGCGCAGGGCATCGATGATGCGCGAGGTGTCATCCATGGAGAGCGTCGTCTGGGTGACATAGGAGAGCTTCTCCGGGTCACGCACCTGCAGGCGCTGCACATCTTCCACCGATTCGACCAGATAGATGCGGCCGCCACTGCTCTCGTCGTACTGCCCCATGGTGCCTTCCACCTCGGGATGGAACTGGTGCCCGATCAGCACGCATTCGCGGCCTGCCGCGCTGAAGCTGATGACTTCCAGATGCACCTTGGTCACCAGCGGACAGGTGGCGTCGAAGATCTTGAACCCGCGCTGCTCGGCTTCCTCCTTCACCGCCTGGGCCACGCCGTGAGCACTGAACACGACAATGGCCGGGCGACCCTGCGCGTCGAGCGAGGGGATGTCCGCAAGTTCGTCGACGAAGATCGCGCCGCGCTGGCGCAGGGTATCCACCACGAACTTGTTGTGCACCACTTCGTGCCGCACGTAGATGGGCGCGCCGTAGATGTCCAGCGCCCGGTTGACGATGTCGATGGCGCGATCCACCCCGGCACAGAAGCCGCGCGGGTTGGCCAGCTTGATCTGGGCCTGCGCCGCTGCGGGAGCGGGCGTGACGTGTTGAACGCCGTTCATCAGCGAATCTCCATGGCTTGCACGCCCGGCGCCAGCACGGCCAGGATGTGCGCGTTGAATCGAATCTCGCGACCGGCGAGCGGATGATTGAAATCCACCACCAGCGTGTCCTCGTCGATCGACTTCACCACGCCGGGAATCTCGAAGCCTCCCGAGTCGGTGAACGACAGCACGGTGCCCTCCACCACCGGATCGGTGGAATTGGCCAGCAGCGCCGCGAAGCGTCGGCGCGGCAGCACCTGCACGTTGTCGGGAGTGCCAACTCCAAAGCCCTGCTCCGGCGGCAACAGCACCTCGATGCGCTGACCACTCACGGCCCCGAGCAGGGCCTGCTCGAAACCGGGCAGCAGGCTGCCATCGCCCATCACGAAACTGGCCGGTGCCTTGTCGAAATTGCTGTCGATGGGCGTGCCATCGGCCAGTGCCAGCGCGAAATGCAGGGTGACGCGGGCACCGGGGACGATGCCCTGGGACGTTTGCAGCGACTCAGGCATGGTGACGGATTTCCCCGTTGCCCACGATGTTCTCGACGCAGCGGCCACACAGCTCCGGATGCTCGGCATGCACACCGATATCGGGACGGTGATGCCAGCAGCGCACGCACTTGGCATGCGGCGACGGCGTGATCTGCAGACGCAGCCCGGGCAACTCGGTCTCGGCCGCGTCCTTCGCCTCGGCGAGCGGACGCAGACGAGTCTGGGACACGATCAGCACGAAGCGCAGCTCATCTTCCAGTCGTGCCAGCAAGGCCTGCAGCGGCGCGTCGCAATACAAGGTGACCTCGGCCCCGAGACCGGCACCGATGCGCTTCTCGTTGCGCTGGCGCTCCAGCTCCTTGTTGACCGCCGTCTTCACCTGCATCACCTGCTCCCAGAAGGCATCGCTCATGGAGGCATGCTCTGGCAGCAGGGCCAGGGTGTCACTGAATTGACTCAGGAACACCGATTCCTCGCGCTGCCCCGGGATGTCCGCCCAGATCTCGTCGGCCGTGAAGCTGGTGATGGGCGCGATCAGGCGCGCCAGGATCTGCACGATGTGATACATGGCACTTTGCGTGGAGCGTCGCGCCAGACAGTCTGCCCGCGTGGTGTACTGGCGGTCCTTGATCACGTCCAGATAGAAGCTGCCCAGTTCGATCACACAGAAGTTGTGCACCTTCTGGTAGACGTTCAGGAAATGGTAGTCGGTGTAGTCCTGCAGCACCTGCTGCTGCAGCAACTGCGCCTGCCGCACGATCCAGTGATCCAGCGCCATCATGTCGGCGGGAGCCACCAGATTCACTGCCGGGTCGAAGCCGGTGAGATTCGCCAGCAGGAAGCGCGCCGTGTTGCGGATGCGGCGGTAGCTGTCGGCCACACGCTGCAGCACTTCCTTCGACGCCGTCATCTCGCCGCGGAAATCGGTGGAAGCCACCCACAGGCGCAGCACATCGGCGCCGTATTCCTGGAACACTTCCTTGGGCGAGATGGTGTTGCCCAGGGACTTCGACATCTTGTAGCCCTTGGCGTCGACGGTGAAGCCGTGGGTCAGCACCTGACGGTAGGGCGCGCAGCCGTACATGGCGATGGACGTCTTCAGCGAAGACTGGAACCAGCCGCGATGCTGATCCGAGCCTTCCAGATAGAGATCGGCCGGGAAGCCCAGCCCCTCGCGCTGCTGCAGCACGGCGTAGTGCGTGACCCCGGAGTCGAACCACACATCCAGCGTGTCGGTTACCTTGCTGTACTGCGCGGCTTCCTCGCCCAGCAGGTCTTCGGCGCTCAGCTCGAACCAGGCGTCGATGCCGCCCTTCTCGATGCGCAGGGCGACTTCCTCCACCAGTTCAGCCGTGCGCGGATGCAGTGCCTGGGTTTCCTTGTGCACGAACAGGGTGATCGGCACGCCCCAGGTGCGCTGACGCGAGACGCACCAGTCCGGGCTGCCCTTGAGCATCAGCTCGATGCGGGCCTGGCCCCAGTCGGGAATCCACTGCACTTTCGCCGTGGCATCGAGCGCGGCGGCGAGCAGCCCCTGCTCGTTCATGCTGATGAACCACTGCGGCGTGGCGCGGTAGATCAGCGGCGTCTTGGTGCGCCAGCAATGCGCGTAGCTGTGCACGATCTTCTTCAGCGCCACCAGCGCGTGCTCGCGCTTGAGCACCTCGATGACGCGCTCGTCGGCCTTGTAGACATGCTCGCCCGCGAACTCGCCGGCGGCTGCGGTGAACACGCCTTCGTCGTCCACCAGGTTGAGCGTGCCGATGCCGTATTCGCGACCGACGTTGAAGTCGTCCACTCCATGATCGGGCGCGGTGTGCACGGCGCCGGTGCCGGCGTCGGTGGTGACGTGGGCGCCGAGGATCACCGGCACCTGACGGCTCACGAACGGGTGCTGCAGCAATTGCCTCTCCAGCGCCTTGCCTTTCACGGTGGCCAGCACTTCGTAGTTCTCGCAGCCATAGCGCTGCAGGATGTCCTCGACCATGGCGGCCGCCACGACGAGGGTCTCGCGGCCGTTCTCCAGCTCGCAGTCCACCAGCGCGTAATCCAGCTCGGCGTTCAGGCACACGGCCTGGTTGGAGGGCAGCGTCCAGGGGGTGGTGGTCCAGATGACGACGGACAGCGGTGCCCCCTCGGCGACAGAGACCGCAGCACCGAAACACGCCAGGAAGCCGGCTTTGTCGGCCACCGCAAACCGGACATCGATGGCGAATGAAGTCTTGTCCTGATACTCGACTTCAGCCTCGGCCAGGGCGGAGGCGCCCACGACACTCCAGTACACTGGCTTGTAGCCCTTCACCAAATGGCCGTTCTGCGCGATGCGTCCCAGCGCCCGCACGGTGTCCGCCTCGGTCTTGTAATCCATGGTCAGGTAGGGATTGTCCCAGTCGCCCAGCACGCCCAGACGCACGAAGTCGGCCTTCTGGATCTCGACCTGCTTCGCGGCATACTCGCGGCAGGCCTTGCGGAACTCGGCGAAGGAGACCTTCTTGCCGGCCTTGCCCAGTTTCTTCTCGACATTGATCTCGATGGGCAGGCCGTGGCAATCCCAGCCCGGCACATAGGGCGCGTCGAAGCCGGCCAGCGTGCGCGACTTGACGATGATGTCCTTGAGCGTCTTGTTGACCGAGTGGCCCAGATGCAGTTCGCCGTTGGCATAGGGCGGACCGTCATGCAGGATGAAGCGGGGCGCTCCCGCACGTGCCGCCCGGATGCGGCCGTACAGATCCATGGCCTGCCAGCGGGCCAGCATCTGCGGTTCGCGCTGCGCCAGAGCGGCCTTCATGGGGAAGTCCGTCTGCGGCAGGTTCAGGGTGCTCTTGTAGTCAGTCATTTCTCAGTCTCGTCGTTGGTCTCGAATTCATGGATCGATCACAGGGGCATGTCCCTGGCGAAGAAGTCCCGTACCGTCTGCACGTCGATGGCGATGCGGGCCTGCAGGTCCGCCAGCGAGGCGAACTTCTGCTCGTCGCGGATCTTGTGGCGGAAGATCACCGTGATGTGTTCGCCGTAGAGGTCGCTGTCGAAATCCAGCAGATGCACCTCCAGCACGGCCTTGCTGCTGTCCGTCACGGTCGGACGATAGCCGATGTTGGCCGCGCCCTTGAGGAAACGCTCGGCCAGGTCCGCATTGTTCACCTGCACTTCACAGGCATAGACACCGTGCAGTGGCAGTGACTTGCGATTGAGTTTCACATTGCAGGTGGGGAAGCCGAGGTCGCGCCCGAGCTGCTGCCCTTTCACCACGGTGCCTGCGATGCCGTAGGGGCGGTCGAGCAGCAGCTCCACCAGGTCGAAGTGGCCCTGCTGCAATTGCTGCCGCACATAGGTGCTGCTGATGCGCACGCCCTGGTGCTCGCAGCTGGCTGACTCCACCAGTTCGAAACCATGGCGCTCGCCAAACGCCTGCAGCATGGCAAAATCGCCGCGCCGTCTGTGCCCGAAACGAAAATCGCTGCCGATGATCAGGCACACAACGCCCAGGCCGTCCACCAGAAACTCCTGCACATAGTCCTCGGCGCTCTGGGCCTGCAGCTGCGCATCGAAGCGCAGCTTGTACACGACATCGACGCCCTGGGCTTCCAGCAGCACCAGCTTTTCCTCCAGCTCACTCAGGCGTGCGGGACAGTCCTGCGGGGTGGCGGCGAAGAATTCCTCGGGGTGCGGCTCGATCAGCACGACGACGGCAGGTGCACCGTGTTCGGCGGCCTTGCTGCGCAATTGCTGCAGGATCAGCTGGTGCCCGGTGTGCACGCCATCGAACTTGCCAATGGTGAGCACGCTGCGTTGGTGATGCTGCCGGAAGGAGGCAACGTCCTCGATGACTCTCATGACTTCCTGCTGCGCACCCGCTCCTGCCCTTTCACGAAGAACACCCTGGACCAGACGGCCAGGAAGATCACCACGACCAGTTGCCCCATGGCGGCACTCGCGACCGACGTGGTCTCGGGGCGCATGGCGATCAGCACGATATTGTAGAGCGTGGCCAGCGCCATGGTGCCGAGCACCCCGGACAGCAGCAGTTGCAAGATGCCGATCATGCGATCCATTTCATCGTCTCCTGTGGGTGGCCGGGGCGGTGTGCGCAGACACCGTGGTTCAGCCGACCGTCAGTACCAGTTTGCCCAGCATGGTGCCGGACTCGAGCTTCGCATGCGCCTTGAGCAGATTGGCGGCATTGAGAGGCCCGTAGTGTTCGGTGCGGGTGTGCCGCAGGATCCCGTCGTCGAGCAGACGTGCGGCCTCGTTCAGCAGCACGCCCTGTTCCGCCATGTCCGGCGTCTGGAAGCGGGCACGCGTGAACATGAACTCCCAGCTGATGGACACGCTCTTGGGCTTGAACAGGTTGATATTGACTGGCTGGTTCGCTTCAGTGTCGACGATCAGACAGATGCGGCCCTGGGGAGCGATCACATCGGCCATGCCATGCCAGTGCTGGGCAGTGCCCACGAGGCAAAGGATGTAGTTCACGCTGCTGCAGCCGATCAGCTTGAACTCGTCGGCCAGCGCCTCGCGATGATTGATGACTTCGTCGGCACCCATCTCCATGCACCATTTTTCCGTCTCCGGACGCGAGGCGGTGGCAATCACGTGCAGTCCGGCAAGCTGCTTGGCCAGCTGGATCGCGATGGAGCCCACGCCCCCGGCACCGCCGATGATCAGGATGGACTTGCCCTTGTTGGCAGCACGATCCCTCGCGATGCCCAGACGCTCGAACAGCGCCTCCCAGGCGGTGATCGTGGTCAGCGGCATTGCGGCCGCGTCGTCGAAGGACAGCGTGGACGGCTTGCGGCCCACGATGCGCTCGTCGATCAGATGCAGTTCGCTGTTGCAGCCGGCGCGGGTCACATCCCCTGCGTAATAGACTTCATCGCCAGGCTTGAACAGCGAGCACTGCTCACCCACCGCTTCCACCACTCCGGCACAGTCCCAACCGAGAATGCGGGGCTGTTCCAGCCGGCTGCCGGCATTCAGACGAATCTTGGTGTCCACGGGATTGACGGAGACGGCGCGCACTCGCACCAGCAGGAAACGTCCGCTGGCGACGGGTGCCGGGATCTCGACATCCTGCAGGGCCTGGGGATCTGTCACGGGCAGTGAATTGTGAACTCCAACGGCTTTCATGGTGCTTCCTCTTTGTTTTTCTTCGAGAATTCTCGCGCTTGGGGGTCGGCAGGGAGTGCCCGCGTGTGTGGGCCGGTATTATGGCACTGCCCGGGCGGCGGCCACAATCCGCGCATGGACGCAGAGCCTGCGTGCTGGCGAAGCCGCGAAGCACGCTGCTATGATGCCGGCAAAGCGATCACGCGGGCCCAGGCATGCTCGGAAAAATTCTTCTGACTTTCATTATCGTGCTGCTCGGCCTGCTGTGGCTGCGCCAGGTGCGTCAACAGCGCCTGCGCGATGCTGTCGGCCATGGCCGCGCACTGGCACAGACGGCGCCCCCGGAGCTCAACGATTACCGCTTCGCCGCCTGGCTGTTGCTGGCCCTGATCCTCGGGCTGGGCAGCTATCTCTACTATCTGCAGTGGCAACAGGACAACGCCGTGCTGCAGGTCGTGCTGCACCGCGAGGGCGGCAGCGCGCCGATCACCTACGAAGTACGCCGCAGCGAGCTGGACGAGCGGGCCTTCACCACCGTGCAGGGCGTGCGGGTGACGGTCGCCTCCAGCGAGCGCATGGAAGTGCTCGGCCTGCAGGAAACCCCGTGAAGTCGCCCGTCACCGACGCGGTGCTCGACACGAAGTCCCTGCCCACCGGCGGTGGTCTGAAGGCCGTGCGCTATGTCCTCGGGCTTGCCGCCGAAGCCGGTCCGCGCCGGCTGGCCGAAGCAGTGCGCTCGAAGAACACCTGCAAGGCCTGCGCGTTCGGCACCGGTGGTCAGCGCGGCGGTCTGCACAACGAACACAGCCATGGCATCGAGATCTGCAACAAGAACCTGCAGGCCCAGTCGGGCGATCTGCGCCCCGCCATTCCTCGGGCCCTGTTCGAGCAGACGTCGCTGCAGGATCTCGCCACCCTCAGCGGCCGCGAACTCGAAGCGCTGGGCCGTCTCGCGCACCCACTGTACAAGGCGCCAGGCGCTGATCGCTATCAGGTGATCAGCCACGACGAGGCCATCACGCGGATCAGCGAGCGGCTGCAAGGCACGGACCCCCAGCGCAGCTTCTTTTACGCCTCCGGCCGCTCGTCCAATGAAGCCGCCTTTCTGCTGCAGTTGTTCGCCCGGGTGTTCGGCAGCAATCATGTGAACAACTGCTCCTATTACTGCCATCAGGCCTCGGGCGTGGGCCTGCAGGCCGCCATCGGGACCGGCACGGCCTCAGTGCAGTTCCAGGATCTGCCGCTGGCCGACACATTCTTCGTGATCGGCGCCAATCCGGCGTCCAACCACCCGCGCTTTCTCAAGGTGCTGATCGAGTGCCGCCGTCGCGGTGGCCAGGTGATCGTGATCAACCCGGCGCGCGAGCCTGGCCTGCTGCGTTTCGCCTCGCCGAGCCATCTGCATTCCATGATCGTCGGGGGTGCCCCCGTGGCTTCGCTCTATGTGCAACCCCATGTCGGAGGCGACCTGGCACTGTTGCAAGGCATCGCCAAGGCGGTGCTTGAGAATGGCGGCGAGGATGCCCGCTTCATTGCCGAACACTGCGCGGGATTTGCCGAGTACGCCGATCACTTGCGCGCACTCGACTGGTCGCGACTGTGCGAGGAATCCGGCGTGGAGCCGGCGCAGCTGCAGCAGCTGGCGCAGCTGTACCAGCGCAGTCATGCCTGCGTGTTCGCCTGGGGCATGGGCGTCACGCATCATCGACACGGCGTGGAGAACATCGAGGCCATCAGCAATCTGGCGCTGCTGCGCGGCATGCTGGGCGCACCCGGCAAGGGTCTGCTGCCGCTGCGGGGGCACAGCAATGTGCAGGGCGTGGGCTCGATGGGCGTCACCCCGGCGCTGAAACAGCAGGTGTTCGAACGCCTCGAGACCAGCCTCGGCATACGTCTGCCGCAGACGGCCGGCATGGACACCCTGGCCTGCCTGCGTGCCGCGCAGGAGGGGCGCATCGATGCGGCCGTGCTGCTCGGCGGCAATCTGTATGCCGCGAGTCCTGACAGCCAGTTCGCGGCGCGTGCTCTCGCGGCCATTCCCTTCCGGGTCCAGTTCAGCTCGACACTCAACCTCGGCCACGTCCATGGTCTCGGCGAGGAATGTCTGGTGCTGCCGATTCGCGTGCGTGACGAAGAGACACAGCCCACCACGCAGGAGTCCATGTTCAATTACGTGCGCCTGAGCGACGGCGGCTTCGAGCGCATAGAGGGCCTGTGTTCCGAAGTCGAGCTGCTTAGCCGCATTGCCGAGCGGGTGATCCCGCGCGACATCCTGGATTTTTCGGCCTTCGCGGCACATCGCAGTATCCGCCAGGCGATTGCCCGCGTGATCCCCGGGTACGCCGCGCTGGGCGAGATCGACGACACGAGGCAGGAATTCCATGTCGGCGAGCGCCATCTCGAGCAACCGCGCTTCGCCACGGCGGACGGGCGCGCGCACTTCCTGCGCCCGACTGCACAGGCGGCGCGCCCCGTTCTTGGCGATCGTGAATTCATGCTCAGCACGGTGCGCAGCGAAGGCCAGTTCAACACCATCGTGTACTCGGACAAGGATACCTACCGGCGCCAGAGCGAGCGGCAGATCGTGATGATGCATCCAGCCGACATGCGCGCGGCCGGCCTGCAGGAGGATCAGCGTGTCACCCTGACCAGCAGCGCGGGCAGGCTTGCCGGACTCAAGGTGAAACCCTTCGATATCCGGCGCGGGAATCTGTTGATGTATTTCCCGGAAGCCAATGTGCTGGTGCCGCTGCACACCGACCCGCGCAGCCAGACGCCGGGCTTCAAGGCCGTGCCCGTCCGTTTGACGGCCGACTGAGGCGGAGCCTTGCGGTGCTGCGACGACCCGAGAACTCAAGCTGTTTGTCGAATCCCTGCTTGCATCCTGCGGTTTGCTGCTAGACTTCAAGACAACCTACAAGCTCCTGGCAAGGCTCATGAATCTGTTGCGCACGTTTGCATTCCTGATCCTGCTGCTCCCCGCTCTGACCCGGGCGGCGGAGGAGCTGATCATGCTCGACGATGGCAGCTCGGTGAAGGTGTTCGTGTTCTATCCCAAGGCGAGCGGCGAGGGCCCGTGGCCGCTCAGCGTGCTGATGTCCGGTGGTGCTGCCAATGAATACATCGTGCGCGCGCAATTCTGGCTCGGTCATGAACTGGCCAGCCGTGGCTGGGTGATCGCCTTCCCGGTGGCTCCCGATGCCGGTGGCTTTGCCGGCCGCAACGGCGAGAGAATTCCCCAGATCATTGCCCATCTGCAGCAGCTGCCCGCCATCGAGGTCGGCAAGACTCTGCTCGTCGGGGTCTCCGACGGCGGCACCTCGGCGCTGGAGATCGCCGGACGCAACCCGGGCAACTACTACGGCGTGGTGGCGGTGCCGGGCATCCTGCGCGACAGCAGTGCGCCGGGGGACTTCACCGACCTGCCCGTGTTTCTGCGCATCGGCGAGAACGACTACCTGCGCTGGGACAAGCAGTTGCCGGCCATTCGCGATGCCCTGACCTCGGCAGGGGCTCGCGTTGACGCACGTATCGCCCCGGGAGCCAGTCATGTGTTCCCCATCGACTGGGACGAACTGCAGCCCTGGCTCGATTCCCTGCGCTGAGCCTTTGCTCTATCATCGCCCGCTCTGCCCCACCACCCGCAGCAACAGGAGCCCCACGCGCATCATGTATACCTTCATCAAGATCCTGCACATGTCCCTCGCCTCGATTTCCGTCCTCGGTTTTCTGGTGCGCGGAATCCTCAAGATCAAGGAGTCCCCCATCGTCGAGAAAAAGCTGGTGCGTGTGCTCCCCCACGTCATCGACACCTTTCTGCTGCTGACAGCCATCACCCTGGTGGTGATGTCCGGCATGTACCCCTGGGTGGCGCCCTGGGTCGGGGCCAAGATCGTCGGTCTGCTGGTCTACATCGGTCTCGGTGTCGCCGTGATGCGCACCGCCCGCACGCGTCAGGCCCGCATCGCCTGCTTCGCGCTGGCCCTTGTGACGGCCGGCTACATCTTCATGGTGGCAGGCACCAAGACTATTTTCTGAAACGAACAGTTTTCTGCTTGACATGCCTTTGCAAAGGCATAGACTTCGCGCCGTCTTGAACCAGATTGCAACACCAGAGAGTCATCATGTTCACCCCACGCACCAGCCGCACAGTCTGCATGCACACATCGACCAGCGTCGATGTGCGCGCGCTGCATATTGCGGTGAAAAACGCCCGGGAGAGTGGCTTGGAGTAAACTTCTGATTCAATAATGATTGAACCCTGAAAAGGCCTCCGAGTTCCCGCCGAACTCCGAGGCCTTTTTTTTCGACCTGAACAATTGCCAGTGTGCATCCACAACGGGTGTGCAGAGGGGGACTTATGCCTGAAAAAAACCAGCTCGGCACTGCGGCGCTGCAACGCAACATCCGCATCATTCATGCACTGGCCTTCTTTCACATGTTCATGCTGATCGTGCCGGTGATCGTGCCGTTCTTTGAATCGAAGGGACTGAGCCTTGGCGATATCTTCTACCTGCAGGCCGTCTATGCCGGCTTCATCGTGGTACTCGAGGCACCTTCGGGCATGCTGGCCGACCGCTTCGGCCGGCGCACAGTGCTGCTGATCGGCAGCATCGCCCACGGGCTGGGTTACGGCTGGCTGGTGTTCGCCGACAGCTTCGTGCAACTGCTGGTCTTCGAGTGCCTGCTAGGTGTCGCCGCCAGCATGATGTCAGGTGCCGACCTGGCCCTGTTGTACGACACCGAGAAAGCCTTGTCGGACTCCGAGGACGCCCACACCGGCAGCATCGCCCATCTGTCGTCCACCAAGGCGTTTGCAGAGGGCGCAGGGGCCCTGGCTGGCGGGGCACTGGCCGTGAACTCCTTCGATCTGATGGTGGCGGCACAGGCCGGCGTGGCCTGGGTTTGTCTGGTGCTAGCGCTTCTGCTGCATGAGCCCCCCAGTCGTGAGGCACCTGGCACCCGACCGTTGCGGGGCTTCAGGGCGATCTATGGGCACCTGATGCAGGGCGACAAGATCCTGCGACAGACTTTCGTCGCGATCCCGCTCTACAACCTCTGCACGTTTCACGTGGCCTGGCTGGTGCAGCCCTATTGGGAGGCGCAGGGCTTGTCACTGGTGACGTTCGGCTCGCTGTGGTTCGCCCAGAGCTTCACCGTCGGCATGGCGAGTCAGTGCGGACGCTACCTGGAGCGCAGTCGCGGGCCGGTGTTCGCACTGACGCTGATCGGTCTGCTGCCGGTGCTCGGGCATTTCGGCATGGCGTGGCTGCAAGGCTGGGCGGGAATACTGGTGGGTTTCATCCTGTTCTTCTGCCGCGGCCTGTGTCAGGTGATCATGGTGAATGCGCTCAATCGCCGCGTGCCGGGCAACGTGCGGGCCACGGTGAACTCGCTCACCAGTCTGAACTTTCGTCTTGGCTTCGTGCTGACCGGCCCGCTGCTGGGACGCGTGGCCGAGACCCAGGGATTGCCCGTGGCGCTGAGCGCTCTGGGCATTGCCTCGATCGTCATTTTCCTTGTGTTCATGCTGCCACTGATTCGCTCGGTGCAGGCACTGCAGCGCGAGAAGGCGCTCGCGAATGCGTAGCGGGAATGCGTGAGATGCAGACGTGCAAGTGCACCCAAACAGTGCATTTGCACTGCCCATTCCGGTGCGCTCGCACGAGCTTGGTGCCACTGCAGATGCCATGCTAAAGTCTGCGCGCCTGGACCCCGGCGCCGCAGATTTCTTGCAGGCCACTACAACGATGCTGGAGAAACACCCATGAAACTCATCACCGCCATTATCAAGCCCTTCAAGTCCGACGACGTCCGCGAAGCCCTGCAGGAACTCGGCGTGAACGGCATGACCGTTACAGAAGTGAAAGGATTCGGCCGGCAGAAGGGACACACCGAACTCTATCGCGGCGCCGAGTACGTGATCGATTTCCTGCCTAAGGCCAAGATCGAGGTCGCCGTCTCGGACGACCTGCTGGAACCCGCCATCGAAGCCATCTGCAAGGCGGCCAATACCGGCCAGATCGGCGATGGCAAGATCTTCGTCACCCCCATCGAGCAAAGCATCCGCATCCGTACCGGTGAAACCGGGAACGACGCGCTCTGAGGAGAGCCGCCATGAGAAGAACAACAAGAACCACGCTCTCCCGCACGATCTGCCTGCTGCTCAGCGCTCTGCCCACCCTTGCCTTTGCTGCCGAAGGCGAACTGGATGCCGCCAATACCGCCTGGATTCTCACGGCCACCGCGCTGGTACTGTTCATGACCATCCCCGGCCTGTCGCTCTTCTACGCCGGACTGGTGCGCAGCAAGAACGTGTTGTCCATCCTGATGCAATGCTTCGCGATCACCGCACTGATCTCCGTTCTCTGGCTCGTGGCAGGCTACAGCATCGCCTTCGGGCCGGCCGAGAACGGCTTCTGGGGCGGACTCGACAAAGTATTCCTGAACGGGGTCACCAGAGAATCGCTGTGGGGGAACATTCCCGAATCCCTTTTCATCGCCTTTCAGATGACCTTTGCCATCATCACGCCGGCGCTGATCGTGGGCGCCTTCGCCGAGCGCATGAAGTTCTCTTCCATGTTGCTGTTCAGCGGGCTCTGGGCGCTGTTCGTCTACTTTCCGGTATGCCACTGGGTATGGGCTGAACACGGCTGGCTGTTTCAGATGGGCCTGATCGACTTCGCCGGGGGCACAGTGGTCCACGTCACGGCGGGGGTCGCCGCCGTCATCACCGCCATCACCCTGGGCAAGCGCCACGGCTTTCTCGTCACCCCGATGATGCCGCACAACCTCACCATGACCATCACCGGCGCGGGCATGCTCTGGGTGGGCTGGTTCGGCTTCAACGCCGGCAGTGCGCTGGCGGCCAATGGCAGTGCCGGCATGGCCTTGCTGGCCACGCACATTTCGGCCGCTGCCGGGGCATTGACCTGGATGTGCATCGAGTGGGTGCGCCACGGCAAGCCCAGCGGCCTCGGTGCCGTCACCGGCATGGTAGCCGGACTGGCCACGATCACGCCGGCATCCGGTTCAGTCGGTGCGGGCGGAGGTCTGCTGATCGGCATCATGGGCGGTGCCATCTGCTTCACGGCCACCTACTACCTGAAGCACAAGGTGAAGATCGACGACTCCCTGGACGTCTTCCCCGTGCACGGCGTGGGCGGTATTCTCGGCACCTTCATGGCCGGCATCCTAGTATCGCAGAATCTGGGCGTGTTCAGTGGCAACGGCTATGCCGAAGGCATGAACATGGGCTCACAGCTGGGCGTGCAGGTTATCGGCATCCTGGCCACCGGCGCCTATACCGCGGTTGTCACCATCATTCTGCTCAAGGCGGTCGCCCTGATGACCTCCGGTCTGCGCGTCAGTGGCGACGAAGAGCAGATGGGCCTGGACATTTCCGACCACGACGAGAAGGGCTACTCTATGTAGCACCTGCCCGCGCCGGGACAAGTCCCGGCGCGGCGCTTCGTCCGGAGTCCTCATGCCACGCGCCCTCTTGCCCGCCATCCTGCTCGCCAGCTTGCTGACGGCCTGCAGTCGCGACTCCCCTTCGCCCGAACCAGCGCCCGCCCAAGCGATTGCCATTCATGTGCTGTCCACTCGTCCAGACATGGTGAGTGGCGGCGACGCGCTGATCTCGATCACCAGTGCCGGCGTACCCCTCAACACCGTGCAGGTGGCTCTGGACGGCCGCGACATCAGCGAGTTGTTCTCGCTCGACCCGCGCGACAACAGCCTCAAGGCGCTCGTCACCGGCCTGAGTGACGGCCCTAACGCACTGGTGGCCATGGACGGCGCCGGCAGCGCACGCTCCCAGGTCACTCTGCTGAATCATTCGACGACTGGCCCTGTGTTCAGCGGCCCTGCCCTGCAGCCCTTCGTGTGTACCGCGACAGAACAGGGGTTCGGCGAGCCCCTGGACGCCGACTGTTCCACGGTGACGCAGATTCGCCATTTCTACCGCAGCCAAGCGGGCGACTTCCGGCAGATCAACGACATCACCGCGCCCTACCCCGAGGATCTGGCCTACACCGAGTTCCGCCCCGGTGAGCGCCTGCCTTTCATCGTGCGCGTGGAGTCCGGCACCCGCAATCGGGCGCTCTATCACATCGCCGTGCTGGACGACCCGCGCCGCACCTATGGCGAATGGGATGCCGTGCGCAGCTGGAACCAGCGACTGGCCTTCAGTTATGGCGGCGGCTGCGGCACGCAGTACAACCAGGGCTCGCGCGCGCTGGAGAGCGTGCTCGACGCCACGCTGCTCGGGGCAGGTTTCGCCCATGCCGTTTCCTCATTCATGGTGCTGGGCCATCAGTGCAATGACGTCCTGGCCGCCGAAACGACGATGCTGCTCAAGGAGCACTTCATCGAACAGTATGGCGAACCCGTGTGGACCCTGGGACTGGGCGAGGCAGGCGGCGCCGCACTGACTCTGCTCGTCGCCCAGAACTACCCCGGTCTGCTCAACGGCCTGCTGCCCGGCATGAGTGAGCCCGACGCCTTCAGCATGCGCAATGCCGTGACCGACTGTCGGCTGCTACAGCGCTATTTCGAGCAATCCTCCCTCGCCTGGAGCGCTGAGCAGCGCCAGGCAGTGGAAGGCTTCTCCGCGGGCACCTGCGTGGCCTGGGCGAGCAGCCCGATGGACGTCATCGTGGCAGAAGCCGGGTGCGGCATTGACGAGGCCCTCGTCTACCACCCCGAACGCAATCCTGGCGGCGCGCGCTGCACCTTGTTCGACACCAATGTCGCCAGCGTCGGGCGGGACCCGAGCACCGGATTCGCCCATCAAGTGCTGGACAATCGTGGCGTGCAGTACGGCCTGCAGGCCTTGATCGACGGCCGCATCGGTCCGGATGCCTTCGTGGAGTTGAATGAACGGCTTGGCGGGGTGGATCGCGACGGCCGCTGGGTGGCGCAACGCACGCAGGCGCCTTCTGCAGGTATCGCCCTGGCCTATCGCAGCGGGCGCATCAACCGCGGGGCCGGGTCGCTCGCCAGCATTCCGATCCTGCAGTATCGCGCCTATACCGACGGGAAGGGGGATGCCCAGGATTTCCTGCATGATCTGCAGATCCGCGAGCGACTGCGCCAGGCCAACGGGGACGCCGACAATCAGCGCATCTGGGTCCAGGCCGCCAGCCTGCCGCTGGAACCGCTGCGCACGCTGGCGCTGCAGACCATGACCCGATGGCTGGATGCCTTGCAGTCGCAGGACCCGGATGCCCCGCCACGTACACGACTGAGCCGGGCCCGACCGGCCATGGCGGTGGACGCCTGCTGGACAGCCGCGAACGAGCGCATCGAGGAAGTGCTCGACCTGTCGTCCCCGGGACAGTGCCTCGGGCTGTACCCGGTGCATGCCAGCCCCCGCCTCGCAGCCGGTGGCGCACTCGCGGAAGACCTGATTGCCTGTGCGCGCCGGCCTCTGGAACGGGCCGCTTACCCAGTCAGCTTCAGCGACGCGCAATGGAGCAGACTGGAAGCGGTGTTCTCTCAGGGGGTGTGCGATTTCAGTCAGCCGGGCGAGGCGCAGCAGCGCGTGGACGGCCCCTGGTTGCGCCTGCCGCTGCGCGAGTGAATGGCCCGCGCGGGCGAACTCAGAAGTCGAAGAAGTAGATCTCGAAATTGAACTGGAAACGCGGCTCCGGGTCCCAGCTTTCGTCGCGAGCCATGATCAGCTGCGGCACCAGTTCCATCACCAGCCAGTCCTCGTACACGGCCTTGCGGTACACCGTCTGCACGTAGTAGTTCTCCACCCTGGGATTGGGCTGACTCAGCCCGAGCACGCCGGCTTCGTAGGTCAGCGTCTCGCGCTCGCCCAGGGTCTGATGCACCGAGACGGTCTGGGCGAACTCGAACTGGTTGTAGCGGTCCTTGTAGTCCAGATCAGTGTCGAAACGCAGGAACATCGTGTCGTTCAACTCACGGCTGAAGTAGATGCGGCCGTCCTGGCCCCAGCCCTCGGCATGGTAGTACCACAGCTTGTGATCGGCGCCGAAGTACCAGATGTCGTTCAGCTCCAGGCCATAGCGCGTGCGGAAGCGATAGAACGGGTCCAGCGGAATGCGCCCTTTCACACCCACATCGTGGGAGAAGCGCAGTCCATCCCGCTCGGGCAGTTCGTAGCTGAAGCCGCCGGAGAATTCCGAAGGCCGGATATTGCTCAGGCGCTCATCGCGCAACGAGTCGGTCTCGGTCTGCTCCGACTCGAACACCAGCTTCCAGCGTTCGGTGGCCTGGGGCAGGTCGATGCGGCCGCTCAGTCGCGCAGTGGAATGGTAGTCGCCCTGCTCGCTGACCTGTTGATTCACCTTGAGGCGCAGATAGCTCTGATTGCTGTGCTCTCCCACCCCGCCACCGGACAACCAGTCGTCCAGGCCACGGCCAATGCCGGACACATTGCGCGAGACATTGTCACGTCGCGTCTCCAGCCAGCTCCAGGCCGAGGTGTCGGTGATGGCCGGCAGCTCCGGCAGGCGCAGACGCCCGCTCGCATCAGCATCGGGCTGCGCCAGCAGCGGCGAAGCCTGGGTCAGCAGGGCTGCGCTGAGAAGAGCCAGGGGCAGTCGGCGGAAGGAGGCAAGTGTTTTCATGCGGCAGAAGTCCTGTGAAGCCTGGAACAGGGCGTGCCCGGCGGCGGACATCGAGTCACGCTCATTGGAGTGCGTGGCGCCGGTTTCGTTCCCCGCTCAATGCGGCAGGGTGGCATGGGCCCCCAGTGCGTCAATGACCCATTCCGAGCCATGATGCAGCGGCCCGACCATGGCGCCGAGCAGAGCGACGCCCAGGACCAGCAGTGCCAGCAATTGCCAGCCTTGCAGCGTGACACGGCTGGAGGCCACCAGCAGCGCCTTGATGCGGGCCTCCACGTCACGCTCGGCGAAGGCCATGGCATCCTGCGGCAGGCTGGCCGGTCGCTGCAGGAGCAAGCGCTTGATCTTCAGCAGGGTCTCCGCCACGGCCACTTCACCGCAGCGTTCGGCTGCACGAAAATCGCAGGCCTGCTCGGTGACGACCTGCAGGTCGCTCAGCACACGCTGTGCCAGAGGCGCGGGCAGGATGGCACAGCACAGGCGGGCGACGAGCAGGCGCAGATTGTCGCGTCGCTCCTGATGCGCCCGTTCGTGCTGCAGGATGATGTCCAGGTCCTGCTCACTGCAGGCGGCGCGCAAGCCGCTGCTCAGGTAGATGCGCGGGCGCCACCAGCCCAGTGTGAAGACCAGCGGGCAGTCGGACTCCATCTCGTACCAGGCACCACGGCGCCGGCCAAGAAAATCGAACTGGGCGTGCAGCTGCCGCGAACGGTGCAGCGTCGCGACAAAGCGCCAGACCAGGCCAAGCACCACCACGGCGCCCAGCACGATTCCGAACCACGCCAGCACTGCAGAGTCGATGAGCGGCACATGACTCGCGCAATCCTCGTGGCAGTGGGCCTCCACCAGCAGCGTCTCCGCCGGCGGCATGAAGAGAATCAGCGTGCTGAGCAGCGAGGCCGCGAAGGGCAATACCCAGTAGGCCAGCAGCAAGGTGCTGCCATGGCGAGGATGCAGGTTCAGCAAGGCCGGCCGCAGCAGCGGATAGACCAGCACGAAGAGCACACTCAGTGCCAGCCACAGGGCCAGCCAGATGGACGCGAATGTGCCGACGCTGTTGATCATCATGCCAGCGCCTTTTCCTGCTTCTTGCGGGCGATCAGCGCCTCGAGATCGGCCAGCGAGGAATCGTCCAGGTCGGCCGCCACGGTGACGAAACTGCTGAGGATGGTCTCGAGCTTGCCGTCGTGCAGCAGGTGAATGATGTCGCCCATCAGGCGTCCCAGCAGATTGGAACGGGAGACGCGCGGGGCATAGGTATAGGCGTGCCCGGACTTGGTGCGGCTGACCAGCTCCTTGCGGTGCAGTCGCTCCAGGGTGGATTGCACGGTGCTCAGGGATGGCTGCCGGATGGCGGGAATGCGCTGGCAGATGGCCTTGGCATCCAGGTCGGCTTCCTGCCAGAGCGCTTCCAGCACTCCCAGCTCCAGTTCGCCCAGGGTATTGGGCAGCATGTTCGAGGCAGAACGTTTCTTGATCATCGGGATCGGCACACCGCGCGGTCGAAAACCGACTGCCGCACGGTCTTTTTGCTTCCTTTTTAGTTTAATTATTTCAATGTGTTGCAAAAAACAGTCGCGGCCTTCCCAAGGCCAGGCTTCAGGGCGCCCGCGCAAGGCGCTTAGACTCTGGCACCCATGGCGCGGCGGCACTGCCCCAGGCGGACTCGCCGCGAAGATAGCACATCACAAGAAGAGCACAAACCCGAGGATCACCGCATGAAACAACGCCTGTTGACCACCGCCATCACCACGCTCATTGCCAGCGGTGCCCAGGGTGCCGGCATCACGGGCAACACCATCGAAGAGATCACTGTCTACGGCAATGACAAGGTGCTGACGGGCAATCCGCTGTCTGCCACCGAAGGCTATGTGTTTGGCGCCCAGCTGCAACAGCGTCCCGTGTCGCGACCGGCGGAACTGCTGGAGCTCGTGCCCGGGCTGATCGCCACCCAGCACAGCGGCGAGGGCAAGGGCAATCAGTACTTCCTGCGCGGCTTCAACCTGGACCACGGCACCGACCTGGCCATCAAGGTCGACGGCCTGCCCGTCAACATGCCTTCTCACGCGCATGGTCAGGGCTATGCCGACCTCAACTTCCTGATGCCGGAGATGGTCGATCATCTCGAGTACCGCAAGGGACCCTATTACGCTGAGATCGGTGACTTCGGCACCGCCGGTTCGTCCGAATTCACCTATGTCGATGCCCTGGAGCGGCCCGAGCTCAGCCTGACTGGTGGCAGCAATGCCTATCAGCGTCTGTTCGGCGGCGGCTCCCTCGAAGCGGGTGCAGGACAATTGACTGCCGCCGCTGAAGTGACCCGCTACGAAGGCCCCTGGCAGAACGATCTGGACCTGGACAAGCGCAACCTGCTGCTCAAGTACCACCAGGAGACTGGCGACCGGATCTGGAGCGTGATGGCACAGTCCTTCGACAATGCCTGGAACTCGACGGACCAGATCCCGCTGCGGGCAGTGCGCAACGGCACGCTCAGCCCCTGGGGCACGGTCGACACCTCCGATGGCGGCGACACCTATCGCCGCAGCCTGTCGGCCGACTGGCGCCAGGACAATGGTGACACCGTGCTGAGTGTCGATGGCTATGTCATGGACTACGGCCTGGATCTGTTCTCCAATTTCACCTACTTCCTGGAGGACCCCGTGCGCGGGGACCAGTTCGAACAGACGGAAGATCGTCGCATGTGGGGCATGAACGCCGCCTATGTGCGTCCCCTGGAGCTGGGCGTCCCGGCGACGCTGACGCTCGGCCTGCAGAATCGCAGTGACGACATCGATGTGGGCCTGCACAAGACTCAGCGCCGTGTGCGCCATGCCACCACGCGAGAAGACAATGTGCAGCAGCGTCTCACCAGTGCCTATGCCGCGCTGGAGCAGCAATGGAGCGAGCAGTGGCGCACCGTGGCCGCCCTGCGCGCCGATCACTATGACTACGACGTGGATGCGGGAATGGCGGTGAATGCCGGCAGCGGCAACGACAATCTGGTCAGCCCGAAGTTCAGCCTGATCTATGCGCCGACGCAGAGCACCGAGTTTTTCCTCAGCGGCGGGCAGGGTTTCCACAGCAACGACGCCCGCGGCACCACCATCGCCATCGACCCGGCGAGCGGGGACCCGGCCGATCCGATCGATCCGCTGGCCAAGGCGCGCAGCCTCGAGCTGGGCATGCGCACCTCGGCGCTGGACAACATGCAGCTGGCCGTGTCGCTGTTCTCGCTCAAGCTGGATTCCGAACTGCTGTATGTGGGCGATGCGGGCACCACCGAGGCGCTGGGCGAGAGCAAGCGCCGCGGCATCGAAGTCGGGGCCATCTACGCGCCGCGCCCCTGGCTGCTGCTGGATGCCGACCTCACCCTGACGCGGGCACGCCTGGCGGGTGTGGGTGCGGATGACCGCATCCCCAATTCCGTCGACCGCACAGCCTCGCTGGGGCTGATCGTCAACAACCTGGAGAATTTCAGCGGCGGGCTGCGCCTGCGTTACCTCGGCGATGCGCCGCTGATCGAGGACAATTCCATGAGCTCGGACGCCACACTTCTGCTCAACGCCCAGGCGCAGTACCAGTTCAACCCGGCCTGGTCCCTGAGCGTCGAGGTGCTGAACCTGCTTGACAGCGACGACAACGACATCACCTACTTCTATGAATCGCAGCTGCCGGGAGAAGCAGCGCCAGTGGAGGACCTGCATTTCCACCCGGCTGAACCGCGCAGCGTGCGCGTCACTCTGCGCGCGAGCTTCTGAGGCGCGCGCAGACAAGCCTGGTTCAGAGGAAGTCCATGTCGCCCGCCGTCAGCCACCAGGCACCCGCCAGGGTGGCGGCAGACGGGCCGCGCGTCCAGACATTGCAGGGAATCTCGATGTCCAGGTCGTGCACCTGCGTACCCGGCAAGAGCAAAGCGGCGGACTGCGCCCGGGTGATCCTGGCGTGCAGACCAAGCTGTTGCGCCGCCAGCGCGTGACGCAAGGCTGTGAGCGCGCCGGGCATGTCCTGCACGGCGGCGACGATGTCCATCAACAGCCGCTCCTGCCCCACTGTTTTCAGCACGACAATCGCCACGGGCGCTGACTCGTCTTCGGCCAACACGGCCAGACTCTCGTACACGCCTTGCGCCCACAAGGGGTGGCGGCAATAGCGGTACTGCAGATAGTCCAGGTCGCGCACGCCGACAATGGCCGTCTGCAGGGACTCGGCCATGCGCTGCCAGCACAGGCTGACGGCGGAGCGAGAGTCCTCGCTCGCCAGGGCCAGCGGCCGCACCTGCAGGCCATCCCGGGCGTCGGTGCCCTCGCGCGGATAGTGCAGCTCGATGAAACTGTCGGTGACATCGTACAAGCCAAGCCGGCAGGCCACCTTCAAGACGCGGGCATTCGGAAAGCCAAAGCCCAGCAAGTGTTCGGCACAATTGCCGATCTGCTGTTCCAGAAAGGTCGCGGCCGTCTTGAAGAACAGCGTGTCGCGACTCACGAAGCTGCGATACTCCGGCAGCACCATCACATCGCAGATCTGCACAGCGCGCGAGGGGGTGCCGAAATAGCGGATCGCGCGCGGTGCCCCGCCGTAGTGGGCGATCAATTCCCCCTGCTGGCGCGCACATACGGCGCGCCCGCGGCCGTCGCCATACTTCCACTGCCAAACGGCCGCACTGAAGGGCACCTCGAAACTGCGCTCGAACAAGGGGCGCACTTCGTCCAGGGTGAAGGAGCCGGCACTGCCATACTCCGTGCGCAGCGCTTCGACCGGCCCGCGGCGCAGATCCAGCAGGGTATAGCCCAGCCGGGCCAGCGCGAATTTCCCGGCCTGCGTCTGCAGTGCCTGCTGCAAGTCCTGCAAGACCGCCTCGCTCATGGACAGACTGGCCGCAATGGCGGCGCGTTGACGCTCCAGCAGCGCGGCGAACAGCGTGAGGCCGGGGGCCACCTGGCGGCCCAGTTCACGCTGCCGCGCCACCTGAAACCCGCAGCGCTCGGCCAGTTGCAGGAAATTGCTCAGCAGCGGGCGGGACTCCGGCTCCATGCGACTGTCATCGAGCAGGAATTCATCGGCCAGCAGCAGTTGTCCGCCTTCCCCCAGCAGGGCAGCGGCACGGGAGAACAGCAGCAAGGGGTCGAGATACTGCGAGGACTGCTGCAGCAGGACGATGTCGAAGAGCCGGCCATCGGCAAACTCCTTCAGGCTGACCCATTCGCACTGAGCCTTTTGCCCTGGCAGGGCACACGCGCTGCGCCACTCTTCCTCGATCTCGGTGATGGCCGTGACCTCGTAGCCCTGCAGGGCCAGATCGCGCGCCAGGCTGCCCGAACCGCAGCCCACTTCCAGCACGCGGGCCGGAGGTGGCAACACGAGCGTCAGCAGGTGCCGCTGTGCCCTGCGCTGTGCCGCCGGGTAGCCCTCCGCCAGCTCGGCCTCGGTATCGAACACCCCGAAGTGCAGCAGTTCAGCCGGCGCGCCCGACGCTAGGGCCAGCGTCTGTGCATACACATTCAAGGGAAAGGGCAGAAGGCGGGGATTCATGGAGATGCTGACAACCGGGTGCGGGAACAGCCTGCACTATACCCCAGCCTCAAGGTCGGGCGAAATCAATGCCAGACTGCAGCATTTTGTCGCACCCTGACTGACACGGACCTGGGGTAGAATGCCGACCATGACAAGCCCCGTGACACGTCCCTCCCTGCGCGAGCGCGTACTGGAGATCCTGCGGCCGGAACCGGCCGGCACCGAGAGCTCGGCGCGACAGGCCCTGCAAAGACTGTTGCTGCTGCGTCTGCTCGTGACCCTGCTGGGCCTGACAGGCGCAGCGATCTTTCACGCCTTCTCACCGCTGAACATCGCCCCGCTGTTCCTGCTGGGCCTGGTGGCTGGCATCGCGGCATCGCTTGCCGTCGGCTACTGGCGGCTGCGTCGAGCCACGCTCATCACCCAGAAAGAGCTGTTTGCCCAACTGGTGGTGGATGCCGCCTTCCTGATCGTGCTCTTGCTGGACACCGGCGGCGCCAGCAATCCCATGATTTCCTACCTGCTGGTGCTGCTGGCGGTGGGCGCGACCTTGTTGAATCAGGGCTATGTCACCCTGTACTCCGTCGGCAGCATCCTGACGTACACGTTCTTCCTGCTGAGTGAACTGCAGAATGAACACACCGATCACATGATGGTGAACTTTCAACTGCACCTGGTAGGCATGTGGGTCACCTTCGTGCTCAGTGCCATGCTCATCACTGTCTTCGTCACGCGCATGGCGGCCGCCATCCGCAGCCGCGAACTGACGCTGGCCAAGGCGCGCGAGAACGAGATGCGCAATGAACAACTGGTGGCCATAGGCACCCTGGCAGCCGGCACTGCCCATGCCCTCGGCACACCACTGGCCACCATGTCGGTCCTGCTCACGGATCTGGACAAGCTCAGCGCGGACGAACTCGCCCGCACGCCGCTCAAGGAAGACATCAGCCTGCTTCGTCAACAGGTGGTGCGCTGCAAGGAGTCGCTCAATCAGCTGACCCAGTTCTACAACAAGTCCAATCGCGCGGAGCTGCAAGGGAGTACGGGTGCCGAGCTGATCGCTGACATTCGCGACTACATCGTCAACATTCACCCCCGCGCCAGCGTGAAGTTTCAGGTGGATGCCGCGGCAGACACGCTGCGCATCGCCGCCGACCTGAGCCTGCGTCACGCCGTCATCAACCTGATCGAGAATGCCATCAAGGCGGCCAGCAGTCAGGTTGACGTGTTTTGTCGCCCCTGCCCTGCCGAACGTGAGCGCGGCCAGTGCATGGAGATCTGTATCCAGGATGATGGCCCCGGCATTCCGGCCTCGGTCATGGAGAACATGGGCGAGCCTTTCATCTCCACCCGCAAGGACAGCATGGGGCTGGGCATCTTTCTGGCCAATGCGGCCATCACGCGTCATGCCGGCAGCATCGAGATGTTCAATCGCAAATCTGGAGGCGCCATGAGCATCATTCGCCTGCCGACCACCGCCGCCGAAGGCAATGCGCCAGGCGCCGGCAACCCGGGGGAGATGCCATGGAAGGGTTGAATCTGTTGCTGGTGGAAGACGACGAGGCATTCGCCCATGTGATCAGTCGCGCGCTGCGTCAACGCGGCCTTATGGTTCACCATGCCACCAGCCTTGGCGACACCGCGGCCTTGCTGAGTGAACAGGACTTCGATCTGGCGGTGCTTGACCTGAATCTTGGCGGCCACTCATCACTGCCACTGATCCCTGTGCTGAAGGAGCAGTATCCCGGCATCCACATTCTCGTCTTGACCGGATATGCCAGTATTGCCACGGCCGTGGATGCCATCAAGCTGGGAGCCGACAATTACCTCGCCAAACCAGCCGATGCCGACGAGATCCTCGCGGCATTGACCGCGCAGCCCACCGTCCACCTCGACGACGCGGCCGTGCAGGAACCCATGTCGGTCCGACGCCTGGAATGGGAACACATCCAGAAAGTGCTGAAGGAAAACGACGGCAACATCTCCGAAACCGCACGCCAGCTGAAGATGCACCGCCGGACCCTGCAGCGCAAGTTGCAGAAGCGCCCTGTGCAGCGCTGATCCAGACTCCACCTCCCCGCGTAGACAGGCCAATTATTGACCAGAGAATCGCAGTGAATGCCTCTGGCGGAGGAGAATCACGGCGTTGCAATGCTTGCCTGCTCGGTTACAATGCGCTCACAAAAAAGTGGGTATCCCTGAACGCTGCTGCCGTGGGCCCACAATGCAGTGCCATGTCACTTCTGCCATTCCCAAAATAAATCAGCAGTCCAAGCTAACCATTCCAGAGACACACGGCGCCTTTTTGATGAGGGCCGTAGCGACCACTTCCCGTGTTTCTGTCGTACAACTTGCCCGGAAAGCAGGACAACGGATGCCATGGGCGGCCAGAGTGGCGGCCGCGCAAACCTTTCGATAATTGGAGATCGACGTGAAAATCAAACATGTGACAGCCATCGCGCTGGTTGTTGTCGTTGTGGTATGGATGGCCTGGCCGCGCGAGCGCGGCGCACTGGACGACGGTTACGCGCTGCCGGCAAGCGATGCAGCGGTGACGGCTGTCGCAGGCGACACTCCCATTACCAGTGACAATCAGACCTTCACCGTGCGAGTGGCTCGTATCGACGCACAGAACTACACTCAGCAGGTGCGCGTGCGTGGCCAGACCAAGGCCTTCCGCCTGGTCGATGTGCGCGCCGAAGCTGCCGGCCGCGTGGTGGCCACCCCGGTGACACGTGGTGCCCGTGTGAACGCCGGCGACGTGCTGTGCGAGATCGCCATCGACACCCGCGCCACCGATCTGCAGGAAGCCATCAGCCGAGAAGAGCAGGCGCGCATGGAGTATCAAGGGGCCCTTGATCTGCAGGCGCGCGGCCTGCAGTCCCGAGTGGGCCTGGCCCAGCTCAAGGCGGCGCTCGATTCCTCCACCGCCGCCGTCAAGCGTGCCGAACTCTCCTTGCAGCGTACCCGCATCACCGCACCGTTCGCCGGCATCATGGAAACCCGCGCCGTGGAAGTGGGCGATCTGATGGACATGGGCGGTCAGTGCGCCTCCCTGCTCGACGACACGCCAATGCTGCTGACTGGCCTTGTGGCGGAGCAGGACGTCGGCAAGCTGACGCTTGGCGCACCGGTGAGTGCCACACTGCTCTCCGGCGAATCCGTGACGGGCAAGGTCACCTACATCTCCCGCGCGGCCGACAGCACCTCGCGAAGCTACGCCATCGAAGTCGAGATCGACCCGACCGAGCAGTCGATTCGCCAGGGCATCACTGCCGAGATCTACATCGCCGCCAGCGAGACCCAGGCCCATCTGGTGCCGGCCTCTGCACTCACCATGGATGACGCAGGCCTGATCGGCATCAAGCATGTCGATGCCAGCAACCTGGTGCACTTCGCACCGGTCACCATCGTGGGCGAGAACACCAGCGTCGATCCCGGCATGTGGGTGACCGGCCTGCCCGCCAGCGTGCAGGTGATCACTCATGGTCAGGAGATTGTCTTCGCCGGCCAGACCGTGATTCCCGATTCTTCCTGGTCAACCCTCTGAACGGACAACTGACATGCGCTACATACGTGCCTCTGTATCACGGGCCAGAACCACACTGAGCATCTTCGCGGCCATCATGGCCACGGGCTTCGTGTCCTATCTGACCATTCCCGTCGAGCTCAATCCGGATGTGTCGGTGCCGATCATCGTCACCACGATCATTCACGAGGGCATTTCCCCCGAGGATGCCGAGCGACTGCTGGCCAAGCCCGCGGAAGTGGAGCTCAAGACTGTCGAAGGCATCACCGAGGTGAGTTCCTTCTCCAGTGAAGGCGCGGCGACCATCATCGCCGAGTTCGATGTGACGCTGGATTCGACCATTGCCCTGCAGGAAATCCGCACCGCCATCGACCGCGCCCAGGCACGCTTCCCGCAGTCCACCGAGGAACCCATCGTGCAGGAAGTCTCTGCCGCCTCCGTTCCCCTGGTGCAGATCGCCATCAGTGGCGAGGACGTGCCCGAACGCGTGCTGCTGCAAGTGGCGCAGGACCTGCAGCGCCGCATCGAGACGCTGCCCGAGATCATGTCCGCCGACATGGTGGGTGATCGCGAGGAATTGCTGGAAGCGATCATCGACCCCGCCCAGCTGGAGACCTATGGCCTCACCAACCAGCAGATCGTGCAGGCAGTGACCAGCAACAACCGGCTGATCCCCGCCGGCGCCGTGAACACAGGCCAAGGCAGTTTTTCCGTGAAGCTGCCAGGCCTGATCGAGACGCAGGAAGACCTGTTCGACATTCCCATCGCGGCGAACCAGTTCGGCGTGCTGACGCTCAGCGACATCGCGGAAGTGCGCCGCACCTTCAAGGATGCGCAGCGCTACTCCTACGCCAATGGCGAGCGCTCCATCTCCATTGATGTGCAGAAGCGCAAGGGCGCCAACCTCATCGAGGCCATGGACAAGATCGATGTGATCGTGGAGGAGATGCTGCCCACACTGCCTCCCGCCGTGACCATTGCCTACCTGAACAACACGGCGCCTATCGTGATCGAGCAGAACCTGGGCCTGCAGGGCAACATGGTCTCTTCGATGGTGCTGGTGCTGATCGTGATCATCGCGGCCGTCGGCGTGCGCTCAGGCATCATCGTGACTCTGGCCGTGCCCTTCTCGTTCTTCTTCGCCTTCATCGTCATCTCCATGCTGGGCTTCACCTACAATTTCATGGTGATCTTCGGCCTGCTGCTCGGTCTGGGCATGCTCGTGGACGGGGCGGTCGTGATGGTGGAATTCGCCGACACGCGAATGGCCGAGGGCTACAGCAAGGAAGACGCCTACGCAGAGGCCGTGAACCGCATGTTCTGGCCGATCATCGCGTCCACGCTCACCACACTGGCGGCCTTCCTGCCCATGATGTTCTGGCCGGGGGTTGCAGGCGAATTCATGCGCTATCTGCCGATCACCGTGTTCGCGGTGCTGGTGGGATCCCTGCTGTATGCACTCTGGTTCGCCCCCGTCATCGGTGCCTTGTTCGCCAAGGAGCCCAAGGTGGCGGGCAACGTCACCGCAGTCCATCACGACGAAGTGGATTCCTCGCGTCTGCGAGGCGTGAGTCGCCTCTACGCCAATGTCCTGCGCACTGCAGCACGCTCGCCTGGGCTGGTGTTCCTGGGCAGCTTCGGCACTCTGATCGGCATCGTGCTCGCCTACTTCAACTACGGCGCCGGCGTGGAATTCTTCACTGCCGTAGAGCCCAATCAGACGCGCGTGCAGGTGTTCGCCCGAGGTAATTTCTCGCCTGAGGAAATCCGTGACATGGTGGTGGATGTCGAGCAGCGCATCATGGACGTGGGCTATTACAAGAACGTCGTCACCCAGTCGGGTGCCGGGCAGAGCCTGGGCGGCGGACAGAGTTCCGCACCGGATCTGGTGGGCACGATCTTCGTGGAGTTCACCGACCGCCGCATCCGGGACGTCAATGGCTTCGAGATCGAGAACCTCTACCGTGAGGCCATCAGCAACATCCCCGGCGTTCGCGCGGAGATTGCCACCATCGAGCAGGGCCCGCCGGTGGGCAAGGAGCTGCAGATCGAGATATTCGGAGACAATCTCGATGATCTGATCACCGAGGCTAATCGAGTGCGGGAGCATCTGGAAACCGGCATGACAGGCCTGATCGACATCGATGACACCACGCCGATTCCCGGCATCGAATGGGCCATCAATGTCGACCGTGCCCGCGCCGCCATGTTCGGCGCGAACATCACCGAAGTGGGCACCGCTGTGCAGCTGCTCACCGAAGGCGTGCGCATGGGCGACTACCGTCCGGACGACACGGAAGAAGAAGTGGACATTCGTGTGCGCTACCCCGAGGAGTATCGTGGCCTCGAGCAGATCGAGAAGATCATGGTGAACACCAACAGCGGCCCGGCCCCGGTCAGCAGCTTCATCACCCGTGTTCCAGAACCGAAGGTCAGCTCGATCCAGCGCGTGGATGGCAACAAGGTCATCTACGTGCGCGCCAACCCGGCACCCGGCGTGGTCACGGCCAACAAGCTGGTGGAGCTGGAGCAGTGGCTGGAAACCAACCCGATGATGCCCGGCGTTGACTATCAGTTCCGTGGGGCCAATGAGGAGCAGGAGCAGTCCTTCGCGTTCCTGATGCAGGCCTTCGGCATTTCCCTGATGCTGATGGCAATTCTGCTGGTGACTCAGTTCAACAGTTTCTACCAGGCACTGCTTATCCTTTCCGCCGTGCTGCTCTCGACCACTGGCGTGCTGCTCGGCCTGCTTCTCACGGGGCAGACCTTCAGCGTGATCCTGACGGGCGTGGGCATCGTGGCACTCGCGGGCATCATCGTGAACAACAACATCATCCTGATCGACACGTTCAATTATCTGCGCAGAACGCGCCAGGACTGGAGCCTGGAGGAAGTGATCGTGCAGACAGGGGTGCAGCGTCTGCGCCCGGTGTTCCTGACAACATTCACGACGGGGTTCGGGCTGCTGCCGCTGGCCATGCACGTCTCGATCGATCTGATCCTGGCCGAAGTGGAAGTGGGCGGGCCGATCACGTCGCAGTGGGTCCAGCTGGCAAGTGCGATCGTGTACGGCCTGACCTTCGGCACGATTCTGACGCTGATCATCACGCCGGCCATGCTGGCCCTGCCGAGCAGGCTGCGCGAGCATCTGCGCAGCCTGCGCAGCCGATTCGGCAGTGGCAATGACACCTCCAAACCCCGGATGACGCCGGGAGTTGGCCACTGAGTTGCGGTGAAACGCAGAAAATAGAGAACGAGCGTTCGACTTTGTCACGTGGGCACGGCAGTGCCCACGTGTCACAGATTGAGGGTTTGCAACAGATTGTAACGCTC